>Ga0126381_100001409_pt1 | contig 25935 bp, 15 predicted proteins | sample PanSoiMetPlot_28_FD_96465 | JGI IMG/M metagenome (GOLD analysis project Ga0126381, IMG submission 96465) | Tropical forest soil microbial communities from Panama - MetaG Plot_28 | ecosystem: Environmental > Terrestrial > Soil > Tropical forest > Bulk soil | place: Panama | collected 2016-02-17
AGCCTGAATTCCGAAGTTGGACGAGGTTTCATGGGGAGTTTTTGCCTGTTTTTGGGCTCAAGTTGCAGGCTGCGGAGGCAACTTCGGCGAGGTTGAGATGCCGTAAGCTAAGACATTTTCCAGCAACGGGATGCGCCGTTGCAGGCCGCCCCAAGAAGACGACAGATGAAGGACCAAACGGTGGCCCGCGCGACCGAGTAGAGCCCCACAGAGGAAGACTTGCGTGCGCAAAGTGGCGGGCTGGCGATAGGTGGCCAGGCCGGCAGCACGCTGAAATTCCCCGAGCAAGTTGAACAGCAGCAGGATGCTGCGGAAGGCCGCTTCGGTGGCGAAGAATTCCTGCAAACAAAAATCGTCGGCGGCCAGATCGTGTTTCAGTTCCGCGATACGGTTTTCCATGTCCGACCGGTGATTGTAATCGCGCCAAATCTCTTCCGGTGGCAGCACCAGGTTGGTGACAAAGACGCGGAAGGTGTAGCCGGGCACCTCCAAAAGCTTTCTTCCGAGCGAGGGGCGCTCGGCGCGCAGTTGCTCGCGGATCACCACGAAGCGGCGCGGACAGTCCCAGCCGAACAGCTGCAAAGAAAATTCGCCCACCGCGTAGTGCTGGTCCAAAGCCCGCCACGCGTTCACGCGTGCGGCTTCGCGCTTGAGCCAAAGGGTCAGCCGGGCCACCACGATGTAGGGCAGCTGGCGCTGCTCCAAAAACCCCAGTAATTGCTGGTCAAAAAAGCCGGCATCGGCGCGCACCACGCGAAGCGCATGTTTTTCTGGCAACAACGCCAAGGCTTCCTTCAAAAATTCCACCACACCACGGGCGGTGCCGCAGTTGCCGCTGCGCAGCCAGCCGTGCAGCAGAAAATGCGCTTCGGCCAACACCGCCACCAACGGATGATGGGAAGGCCGCCCGTGCTTGCGCGGGTTGGGTCCGCGCAAGGCACCTTGCTGGTGACCGTAACGCTCGAACACCGTGGAATCCAGATCCAGGCTGTATCCCGAGGAGCATTCTGGCAGTCGTTCGAACTGCCAGTTCCACAAACCAGAGAAAAAATGCTGACACTGTCCCTGCCCGAAGCGCTTGAACAGGTTGCGAACCGTGTCGTCGATGGGAAAACGGGAGATTCCCAGCAGCGCGTGCAAGGCGGCGTCAGCGCGCAGCAAACTGGTGTGTGCGAAACGCCGTGCTCCCGCTACCACGGAAAGCAAAAATGCCGTGAACGTCTTTACTGGATCGATGGCGTTGGGGGAAGTGAGAGAGAACGGTAGATGCTGCCGCACCGCTTCGCAATAGCCGATCCGCCGCAAAAATTCGAAGAACACCACCAAACCACCGAACGGCGTCACCGCCCGCTGGGTCTCGCGTAATTCCACTTTCTTCCCGCCCCAAAGAGCGGTAATTTTCCATTGCACTGTTTTGTCCTCCTCGGTGTTTCTTCTAACCAACTGAAACATTACCGAGTTAGGACGAAACAGTGCTATTTAATTTCGGGATTCAGGTTTAGTGGGGTGTTTCGCTGTTCGGCTTTTCTTTGTCGCTCGTGGGCCTAGGCTCGGCTCCGGATGTCTCTTTTCCTCCCGCAGCTGGGCCCAGGTTGGGCCATTGGCTCGCGGGAGCCCCCACTGCCGGGAAAAATCGGATTCGGTCGCTCTCTTTGAGAGCCACCTTTGGCGCCCTATCGTTTTTCAACTGGCTCTTCATCCATTCAAACAAGGCGTAACCCGGCTGGCTCGCCATGAGCGCCCGGCCGTTACCGTACTGATTGATAATCGCAAAATCCGGCGCCGACGCCTCTAGTTTTTCCTGCGCATCGTCGGGCATGGACTTATTGATTCGCACATCCTGGATCCGCAGAGCCTTTGCCTTGATTTTTGGAAGCCACTCGACGGGCTCCAAAGGCGCGACTTTTGCCAGGAACTCAGGCTTGTCGAATTTCGCACGTTCTTCCGCCGGAATGATCGTCGTTTCCGCCACCCACTTTGGCCAGTCTCCCCACGGACCAAGCAAATCCAGTACGCGAATCCGCGGGTCCGCTGCCGATGCCATAATCGCAATCGCTCCTCCGGAACCTGAGCCGAACATCCCTACGTGGTTCATGTCCAAATCGTTTCGCGTGCCCAGGTAATCCAGTATCAACTGCACATCATGAACTGTGCTTCCGAGCGCTTCTTGCATCTCGCTTACGAACCACTCTTTTCCCAAGCGGTACCGTGCGCGGTGTCCCGTAACCGCCCCGACGAATCCGACCGCTGCGTACCCTCCGCTCACTGCCGTATCACACCAAAAGTCGTTTTTGAATTGCTCCGTATCCTCCGGGAAGGAATAAAGATACAGAATCACCGGCGCGCGCTCTACGCCTCGCGGGCGGATTACGTACAAATCGAAAGGATCCTTGGATCGCCACTGCGCCTGATAGCGCTCACGAATAAAGCGCGTATTTGGAATATCGTCCTTTTGTGCCAGCTCGGGCTGCTTCATCCTCAGCGACGTCCCTTGGACACTCAGTTTTGTCCAGTCTTCCTGAGTGGACCTAGGCTTTGCTGCCGCCCCGCTTCTTGCGGCCTTCTTGGCTGCGCCGGAGTTCTCCTGCCCGCATATTCCCGGCCCTCCGGCCAAAAGCAACGCCCCCAAATACAAAATGCAAGCAAGCGATAGGCCGTTCTTCTCAACTGTGGTTCTCTTCATTACGTTTTCCCCCAACAGATATGGATTGTTTCTTTGCGAACAGGTCGCAGACAACAAAGTGGGGCGGCAGTACTTGCCGCCCCTCTTCGTTTCAAGAATGTTCAGTAAGTTCTTACTGAATCCACGTCAGGAATGAATTGCTGAACAAGCTCGCGAAATCCTTCTCGATCGGTACGTTGATGACCGCTCCCGCAACGTCTCCGCCGTTCTCCGTCCCGCTGGCGATGCCGTTGTTTGGCGCACCGACGCCCCACGCCGGTATCGTGTAGTGCGAGCGGAATACGTTCAAGGGAGTAACTACGCCGGAGCAAACTCCACCGCTGCAGCTTGAATACGCTGTTGGGAAAAAGTCGGGAATTCGGCTGGGGTTGACTGGAGCCGCTTGGTCCTGCGCCCCCAGTATGAACCCGGCGATATTCAACGGGCTGAAAGTTGGCGTCTGCACTGCGCCAAAGTAAGAGCCGCGCAGAATGTTCCACGCCCGGTAGTTACCGGAAGTTACGCCGTCGAAGGTCGGCAAGGCATAAGCGTTGCAGCTGAAGTTGGTGATGGTTGCGCCGCCGTCGCCATTGAAATAACCACCGCACTGTCCAGCGACTGGTGCTGCCAAGAGAGCGGCAGTACCCTGATTGGCCACCACACCCGGAAATGCGCCGGCATGTCCCCCGTCCGTCGTGCTATAGCCGGGGAAGAGTCCGTCTACGCCGTCAAGCGCCAGGTACTTGATGTGGGCCTTTCCGCCAAAGCTTCCCAGGCTCCAAAATGCATAGCCTATGAAGCTGGGTGTTTGGCCAGCGACGCCACCAACGGTCCAGGTTGCGTTGTTCAGTGTGCTTACCATCTGACCCGTGCCGATGACCCGCATGCGCAGTCCGCAGGTTGCGCCAATACAGACGTTCACAGGATTCGAGCACGCCGTTGTAGGAACAGTGCTGGCCGCTTGAGCGAAGCAGTTCGCCACGTAGCCGCACGCGGCGCCTTGCGTTGGGCCGCAAATTCCCGCCTCTTGCGACTGGAAGTTGGCGCCATCACGTTGCCGGATGACTTGCCACTCGAACGTGGTGAACGTGCCGGACATCGGTTCGCGTTGCAGCGCGCGCAAAACGTTCGAGGCGAGCCCGTTCCCTCCCGGAAAAAGGTCCCGGGTCAGGAGTGCGTTTCCGGAGTAAATCCCGCTGAGCGTATGGGAGCTGACGCTCGTAAGTGCTCCCGAGGAGCTCAGCGTGCCGAGGCCTGCCGCCGATGTGTCAATCGTGTTTATGACCGGAATAACCGCTTCTGCGCCGATGCTAAACGTCTGCGCCGCGGGAATCGCCGTTCCGCTGATCGGGTCTGCTCCCGTGAAGGCATAGAAGATGGCTTGCGCCGAGCTTGTGCTCACGCTGCTGGTAACCGCAGTCCCTGGGTTGACGCCTCCCCCAGTGTTAAAGCCCAGGCAGGATTTGTCATCTGGAGGAAATGATGCGCTGGAGTTCGAGTCCGTGCATAGCACGCGCTGGTTGCCTACAAACTGCGCGTCTTCCGGCCGAATGTCCGTGAAGGCTACGTTGAAGTGAACTCCTGCGGGAGTCGCGGGGTTGGTGCATGCAACTGTGTTCGTGCCGCCCATCAGTGCGTTCCATACAGGAATGGGCAGTCCGCTCGTGGCGGTGTCCCAAACAAACGCGATCTTGTTCCCGCCAGGGGTTGTGCAAGCGCTCGTCGGGATCGAGAGCGTGGCATTTCCCGTCGTTCCGCTCCCCTGGCCGAAGAACAACCGTTGCCCGACGATGCTGTCCACCGAAAGGTCGGCACAGATGATGGTTGGGGTCGCATCGTTGTCCCAAGCCACCCAAAGCGTTCCGCCTTCATTTGGGATATTGGGCGTGGTCAACGCCGCCCGCGAATCAATTGCGGATGCCGAGCCTGTCCAAAACCGCGAACCGCAGAGTGGCGTCGAAATGCCCCGGACAGGATCGCCTACCGTTGCCGCGATGGCTGCGCTCGGAAAAATTGCCGACGAACCTACACCTACGATCGGAATGCTCTGAGCGTTGGCCGCCGGGACGAAGCACACTGCCATCGCCACGGCCAGCAGCCCACTACAAATTTTCCATCGATTCATTACTTCCTCCTCATTCGAATTAATTGCAATCGTTGGAACTAGTTGCCGCACAGAAGTATCCCGCTGCGGGAAAGCTCCTCAGCATCTTCTGCACGGTTGAGGTTGATCCTCAGCTTGCGGTTGGGTGGACGAATTCGGCCACACCTCCGGCCCAGTGCCTCACACAGACGAGGCCTGCGGACCGGCGTTTAAGCCGGTGGAGTTTTTGGTCTTTAACCCCTTGAAGCCTCCAATGGACTGTCTGGGCCTGTGGCACGGGCGGAAGCGTTCAAGTCGGGGGCGATTCTCGTTGGCGATTGTTAAGCGGGAATGAAGTCCAAGACAATTCGAAATGAAACTCTGTTCATAAAAATGCGGTGAGTGAGTGTTGCGGGTCGGTTGCGGCAATTTGGGTCAGCAAGCCCTACGGTTTTGCCATTCCTCAGTGTATGCAATCCCTTCCGTGGCACGGGTGCGCACGCTGTTTCCACAACAGATTAAGACGCTTGATTGTCGCTATTGATAGGATTTCCACTACTCTGTCACGCCCCCGTAACACTCCTGCAGCCAAGATACACACTATTTCCTGACGGGAGATCAACGTGCGTTTTCTTCGCTATCTGTTGGCGTTTCTTCTTCTTCTGTGTCTTTGCTCAAAGTCCTTTGCACAGGACAACAAGACAGGCTCCATCGCCGGTACGGTGACCGACAACACCGCCGCCGTCGTGCCCGGCGTGCCCGTGACCATCACGCCTCCCACGGGCGCTCCGGTTACGCTCACCACCGACGAAAAAGGAACCTACTTCGCCGCTGGCTTGGCGCCTGGAGCGTACAACGTGTCTGTGACCCTCGAAGGCTTCAAGGACTTTCAGGGGAAGAATGTTCTCGTCACCGCTGGCCAGACCGCGCGTGTGGACATCACCCTCACTCCCGCTGGGGTGACCGAGAAGGTTCAAGTCGAAGGCAACACGGTCACGCAGGTCGAGCAGCAGACCTCACAAATCTCCGGCACCATCACCAGCAAGGAACTCACCGAACTGATGCTCAACGGGCGCAATTTTACTCAGCTGGCCGCGCTCACTCCGGGTGTCAGCAACCAAACCGGCCAGGATGAGGCCCTGGTCGGCGTGAAAGGCAGTGTGAAGTACAGTGTCAATGGCGGCCGCGTCGAATACAACTCCTACGAAATCGATGGCGCGGACATCCTGAACGCCAGCATCAACGGAAGCAACAGCACGCTGCTCGTTTATCCGAGCATTGACGCCATTGATTCCCTGCAAATCCTGACTTCAAACTACGGCGCGCAATATGGGCGAAGCGCTTCCGGCATTACCGTGGCTTCCACCAAAGCCGGCGGCTCGGCCTTTCACGGCGACGGATATTTCTTCTTGCGCAACGAACATCTTAACGCCCGGAATTTCTTCGACCAAACGAAGCACGCACCCCTCTACCGTAAGTATGATCCTGGCTTCACTCTCGGCGGGCCCTTATTCATTCCAGGCTTCTACAACACAAGAAAGGACAAGACCTTTTTCTTTTTCTCAGAGGAGTACCGACACGAGGAAGAGCCTTTCCCTTATAACCAGGCAGTTCCTTCCCCGCTAGAACGCCAGGGCATTTTCACCGACGTCTGCCCGACCTCGGGCACCATCGATCCTGATAACGGTGCAGGATTCCGCTTCGTTCGTTCCCAGGCGGCGGCTGCGGTGTCACATTTGCCCTATTTTCCAGACTGTCCCGGAACAGCCAGCAACGCCATCGTCAATGTGCCCAGCACCAATCCCAACTTTGCCAATAATAGCTACATCGTTTACGATACCTTTGGCACTGGCAGCCAGATTTCTTCCGGCTCTATTAGTCCGCAGTCCCAGGCGATCGTCGGCTCCGGCCTTTTTCCTCTGCCAACTTCTACCACAGGATGCAACTCCACCGCTGCGGCACAAACTTTGGATCCCACGAATCTCGACCCGGTAACTGGCCAGCCAACCTCAGTCGCCAATCCACATTGCTACGTTGCCACCCTCTCCCCCTTAACCACCTGGCGTCAGGAACTCGCCCGCATCGACCACAACTTCACTTCCAAGCAAAAAATCTACGTGCGCTACATTCACGATGAATGGAGCACCACGGTTCTTAGTCCCCAGTATGCACCCGTGTATAACAGCGTGCCTTCTGTCGAGAATCATTTTGTCGGCCCCGGCCTCAGTCTCGCCGCCCATCTGTCAAGCACACTCGGCACGAGATTCGTCAACGATTTGGCGATGACTTACGGCCACGATCACATCACGCTGACGAACGCTCCCGGCCCTGGCGTGACCAGTCTCAATCGTTCTGACTATCCTACTTTCGCCCAAAATCCCTGCTATGACGCGAACCCCCAGGACTGCACTTTGGGAGGAATTGGCTATCTATTCGGTACCCCGGTAAGCGATTCCAGGGGCGTTCTGTTTGGCAACAAGCTTCCCGGAATTGTTCTCACCGGCCCCAATTTTGCCTACGGTGGTCAGTCTTTGGCTGCCGACACCGGCTACATGCCTTGGCGCCACTCGAATCCCACGTACAGTCCCCGGGATGACGCCACTCTCGCGTTGCGGAATCACACTCTGTTGTTTGGAGCTCTCGGCATCATCGCCCAGCGCAACGAGGTCAACCCTCCAGTTGGTGCGAACACCGGCGATGTCCAAGGCACGCTGTATCTCAGCAATGCGAACATCAATACTTCCGGAAATGTCTTCGCCGACCTTTTGCTCTTTGGCAGTCCGGCGAACGCCTTAAACGGCCAGCCTTCCGGATTTCCCACCCCTCCGGGCATCTACACACAAGACAGCGGCCAAGGCGTCTACCACAACAGCTACACCATCATTGAGCCTTATATTGAGGACGACTGGAAAATTACGCGGCGCCTGACCCTCAATCTCGGCTTTCGCGCCAGCCTCTTCGGCCTGTATCACGAGAAAGCCAACAGCGCCTACAATTGGGTGCCCTCGCAATTCAATTCCAATCTTGCTTCAGAACTCAACTTTTTCCCGCGGAGCGGCGCCCTCGTCACAGGCCAGCCCTGTGCCCTTGGTCAACTCAATTGCACGAACAATTTTGTTCCGGTGAATCTGAATAATCTCGATCCTCACCTCATCAATGGATTGGTTCACTGCGGTGTGGACAAGTACGGTAACGGCCAACCCGTTCCCGAAGGCTGTATGACCAACCCCCATTATTTCAATCCGGCCCCGCGCATTGGCTTCGCTTGGGATCCTCTCGGCAATGGCAAAACTTCCATTCGCGGCGGATACGGCATGTTCTTCGAGCACGGGACAGGCAACGAAGCCAACACCGGCTCCCTCGAGGGCAGCCCGGGAAATGCGAATGCTGGCGGCGTCATCAGCATGACTCAGTACGGGGTTCCCTCATGGCCGTGTATAGGGAATCTCCCCCAAGCCCAAGGCTGCCTGACCGCGCTTTCGGGCGGTACGGCCTATCCGATCAGCGTCACCGCCATTCCCACCAAGGCGGTGTGGCCTTACACCCAGCAATGGAACTTCAGTGTGCAACGCGAACTTCCCGGCAAACTGCTCGGATCGGTTGCTTATGTCGGAAGTAAGGGAACCCATCTCACGGCACAACTCAATGCCAATCAGCTCGTGCCGTTGAATACGGCGCAGAACCCGTTTCTCCCCGGCCAGCCCCTGACCCTGAATTTCTGCGGCCAAGTGGACATCGCATTTAACCAAGGCGTTGTGGCGAGCTGGAATGGAAAACCCATTGGTCCGCAATACCCGGGTTGGAGCAACGCGCTTGCCGCTTGTTACGGCCTCCCCGCCGACCCGCTTCTAAATCCACCCGCGGCAATCCTCCCCAATGAATTGCGAACCCCTGGGAACGTCATCGCTCCGTTCATGGGCCAGGTGTATTCGCTGCAGAATATTGCCAATTCCGTTTATCACTCGCTGCAAGTCGGTCTGCGCCGCACCGCCAATCCCATCACTCTCGGTATTTCCTACACCTACAGCCACTCCATCGACGACGCGTCCGATCGCACCGAGGCCACTTTCATTAATGCCTACAACCTCTCTTCAAATCGCGCCAGTTCCGACTTTGACCAGCGTCACCTACTGAACATCAGCTACGTCTACCAATTGCCGCTGATGAGAGTCTATAGAATGTTGAACTTCGCCGACGACGACTCGACGAACACACTAGCCCGCAAGGGAAACGGCTCGGATTCGACCTTGCACAGGATTTGGGACAATTGGGAGCTTTCCGGAATCACCGCTTTTCAATCCGGAACGCCCTTCAGTGTCCTCAATGCAGGTTCGCTCGACGGCATCGGCACCCAGGACAATGCGGGCATCGTAACCGTCGCTGGCCCAGCTTCCTATCCTGATTTGGCCGCAAATCCCGGAGCCGCGCCGAGCGCCCGCTCAGGGGGCGCCTTTACCTTCGGTCCGCTGATTGGCAACCCCGGCCGCTTCGTGGCGCCCACCGGACTGACTTTCGGCAACGCCGGCCGCAATTATTTGAACAACCCAAGCCGCTTGAATTTCGACATGCAGCTCTCGAAAAACTTTCCGCTGGCGGAAGGGCGTTCCATGCAATTCCGCCTGGAGACTTTCAACATTTTTAATCACTCGCAATTCCGAATTTTCAATCCCTCGCACCCGGGAAACCCGGGAAACAACGTGATCGATTGCTACAGCGACTCGACCGGCACCGCAGGAGAGCCGGGATGCCTTGCGACCAGCGCGTTCCTGCATCCTATCGACGCACATCGCCCCCGGACGATGCAGTTTGGCTTCAAGTTCATGTTCTAGCAATGCTTGTGGGCTCCGCTCCTCGGATGCGCAATTTAATGAAAGGCGCCTTCATGCCGCCGCGCCCGCCGCGACATTTTTCAAATCAGCGAAGGCTCTCCGACTCGCCACCGTGTGAACTGTGATGGACAGTCCGGTGAATCAAGCGGAGCTTCCTCGTTCTCGCTTCCTCGCGAATATTGTCACCATTCTCGGCGGCCAGTTTGGAACGATCGCTGTCGCGGTGCTCACGGAAGTGTGCGTCGCACGGCTTCTGGGCCCCGCTTCCCGGGGGCAGATCAGCCTGTGCACGATGGCGATCTGGTTCGGCGCGGTGCTGGGCGGCATGGGGGGCGAGGTCCCCATTGTGATTTGGAGTGCAAGCCTCAACAAAAAATTTTCGGAGTGGATTTCCGTCATTTTGTTGTGGGGAGGCGCCGGGTGCGTCGCCACGGTATTGCTCTGGGCGTTTGTTTACGGGCGCTGGCATTCTTCGACCTTGCAAGGAGTAACCCCGGACCTTGCCTGGCTGGTTTCCATCAGCATTCCTCCCGCGATTTTATTCAGCTACCTAATCGCGCTGCTCATGGGAACGGAGCGTTTTGGGCAGCGCGCAACTGTAACCCTGCTCCGCAGCGTTACGGGGCTTGCCGGATTCCTCTCGCTCGTAGCGTTTGACAGGCGGAACTCAAGCGCCGCGCTGTGGGGCAATTGGCTCGGAGTCGCGTTCGGCATTGTCGTTGCTTCTTTTTTTCTAAGAGATGCCGTCCACTCCAAGAATTGGTCGGTTCCGAAGTTTGGAAAAGAGATTCGCTCGGGCTTGCTTATTGGGCTGCGCGGGCAGCTTGGCCCTTTGACAACTTTCTTCACCTACCGGCTCGACGTTTTTGTCGTGAACTACTTTTTTAATCCCACGCAAGTTGGAATCTATGCCGTGGGCGTGGCCGTTTCCGAGTCACTCTGGCAAATCCCGCAAGCCGTAGCCGTGGCGCTGTTTCCGCGGACGGCGCGGACCGCGCAGGAGAATGCAGCGGCGTTCACTTGCCTGATCCTGCGGCAGGTGCTGCTGATTTCGTGCGTATCGGCAGCAGTGATTGCGTTAGCCAGTCCCTTGGCCATTCCGCTGGTGTTTGGGGCGCGATTCGCTGGAGCGGTGGCGGTAATTCTGTGGTTGCTGCCCGGTACGGTTGCGTTAAGCATGGCAAAAGTGAGCTCGGCGGACTTGGGAGGCCGGGGAAAAACCGGGTACGCGTCGTTCTTTGGCGTGGCATGTTTCGTCGTGACCGTGGTCTTGGATCTTGCGTTGATTCCGCGCTGGGGAATCCAGGGGGCGGCGGTGGCATCGTCGGTAGCGTACATGGTGATGGGAATATTGTTCCTAGCGGCCTTGCGGCACGAATTGAAAGTAGGATGGGGAGAGATGTTGGTGCCGTCGCGGGCAGAGTTGGCACGGTACAAGGAAGCGGGGTTCGGGACCTTGGCGCGGCTGCGGCCGAGAAGAGGCAGTTCACCAGTGGCCGTCCCCCTGGGACCGGAATCTTCGATTTATGGTTCACAGTCGGAGCCAAGAGGAAGTCGAGAGACGAAAACGGCGAGTTAAGGTAGAACTCAACTCAAAGCTAGTCACGGTAGGACCCCCCCACCTTTTTTTGTCAGCCTAAAGAAGACTGCCACTACAGGGGCACGATGTTCCGGCCTGCCTGCGACAGGCAGGCTGTTGCCCGGAACCTACAGTATCGTGCCCTTGCGCCCGCTTCAGCCCTTCGCTGCGCTCAGGATAAAAAGGCGGTGGCTACAAGTGAATCAGAGGCATTGGAAGGCGACCTGTGCGTATGCTTTGGTCGCGGCGAGGAGGGCGAAACGCTTGCCGGTGGCAGCTTGAAATTCGTGGAAGGCGCGGAGCTCGTTGTCAAAAGCGAATTCGTCGAAATAGAGGAAGGTTCCGGGACGGATGCAGGGGGCGAGCGATTTCAGGACGAAGGTGGCAGAGGGGTAAAGGTCGCAGTCAATATTGATGACCAACGCTTCGTAGTCGGGGGGCGCATAGCGAGATAGAGTGTCCTCGAAGAGGCCGATGAAGAATTGGACGCGGGGGTCGTTGATCTCCGGCGCGCGGCCACTGGTGGAGTAGGCGCCTTTTTCGCCGCCAGGATGCCAGTCGTGGGGAAGTCCATCGAAAGTGTCAAAGCCGTGGAGACGGCTGGCGGGATTCTTGAGCAGGCCGGACCAATAGCGCATGGAATTGCCGCTGGCGACGCCAAATTCGAGGTACAGGACTTTCCTTTCAGAGATGGTGGCGGCCATTTGGTCGAAAAGGTCTCTTCGCCGGCGCGTTTGAGTGGCGTGAAATCCCTGCTGGCGCATCCAGTAGCCAACCTGAAGGTAATTGACGGCGGATTGCAGAAGCTGGAGGGCGGCGGGCGTGCAACGGGAGCCGATTTTCACCAAGAGGGACTTGATGAGGTCCATGCGGCGGTATTCGGAGGGTGCTTTGGCCATAACCGGATGGGTGATTTTGAGGCACGGATGCGACTGGCATGTTGCAGCGGGGTGAACGGAGGATGAGTGGGCGCGCCGCGCTTCCGGGTCTTTTTGTGGAGTGAAATAAGGAAGTTAAATGACCATCTCCGAAATTTCATGGAGATTACCAGCGGGTTTCATCGGGAAGTAAAGACGGGAGCACATAGGTGGATGATCGAGAGTCCTCTGTTTGCGCGCACAAGTTGAAGCAGACCAGCCATGTTTAGTCCTGGGGAGGTGGCTATGCGTTCTGTATTCTTTCGCAGCGCTTTGATTCTGTTGGCCGTCATAACTGTCGCCGGGGTTGCCGCGGGGGCAAACAATCCTGTGCCGTTGATCTATCCATTGTCGCCTTCGGCGACGCCGCCGGGTGGACCGGGGTTTACGCTAACGGTGAATGGGACGGGACTCATGTCCGGGGCCGTTGTGAATTGGAATGGAACGCCTCTGACGACGACGTTTGTAAGCAGCTCGCAGGTAACGGCAGCGGTTCCGGCGGCGAACATTGCCAGCGCGGGGACAGCAGTGATTACAGTGGCGAATCCTGCGCCGGGCGGAGGAAAGTCGAACACGGAATATTTTCAGGCAACGAATCCCACGGTGGGGCTGGGGTTTCAGGACACGACAGCAAATGTGGTGCTACAAGACGTAGGGCCGGCGGTGGGCGACTTTAATGGCGATGGGAAGCTCGACGTGGCATTGGCGGGAAGGCCAATAACCGACCCCACCAACTCGCTGCTCATTTTGCTGGGCAAAGGCGACGGGACGTTCCAGGCGCCCGTAACAGTGATAGCGTCGCCGGCAGGAACGAGCATTGGTAACGTGGCCGTGGGAGACTTCAACGGGGATGGCAAGACGGATTTGGTCGTCTCGTATGCGCTGCAAAACGGACCGAGCTTTCAGTATGGAACGGCAGTGCTGTTCGGGAACGGAGACGGAACGTTTCAGGCGCCAGTGACCAGCCTGCCCGGCCAGGCGGTAGCGCTAACCGAGGTTGCGGACGTCAATGGAGATGGAATTCTTGATCTGGCACGAGACAACGGTGCTGGCAACATTTATGTGGATCTTGGGAATGGCGATGGCACGTTCCGGCAGTCGTTCACATACACTGCGCCGATCAGCTGCCGAGGCAGCAGCTGCAACCCTCTCGCTATTCACTCGTTGACTCTAGGAGATTTTCATAAGAATGGGAAGCTGGATATTGTTGCGACAATTGATCCCGACTATCTGGTGATGTTGCCTGGGAATGGAGACGGAACGTTCGGCGCCGTCTCGCTCATCTACGGGCCAGACGCAACATTTATGGACTCCGTAGTGACCGCAGATTTCGACAACGACGGCAATCTGGACCTGGCGGTTTATTACCAGAGCGCAAGCGCGCCGCTCCCACCGAGCAATACAACAGGCGCGGCACTCAGCATTTTGCGGGGCAATGGCGATGGCACTTTTCAGGCACCCCTCACGCTCGGAGGGCTGCCCGAGAGTCCCTCCGCGGGTCCAGGCAAGCCACCGCTATATCCGTCTGTACTTGTAGTGGGAGATTTCAATGGGGATGGGCACATTGATTTGGCCGTGGAAAACATCGTGATTCTGATCGGGAATGGAAATGGACCTTTCAGCTACAGCATTATTCCCACACCACTGCCTCTCGCAACCGGAGCTGTAGCCGGTGATTTCAACGGAGACGGGAGATTGGATCTAGTGGGAATGGAGGATGGGTCGTCCGTCTTTGACGTGATGTTGCAGACGGCGCCACCGATGGATTTCAAGGGTTCAGTCAACACGACGTACCAAGACGTTGTGCCAGGCGGGACGGCGAGTTATACGGTTACAGTGACGGCGATCGATGGATTTACGGGAACGGTGCAGTTCAGCGCTAGCGGATTGCCGGCGGGAACGACGGCGACGTTCAATCCTCCGACGGTGACAGGTTCGGGGAGCACGACGGCGACGATTACGACTTCGAGTTCTACGCCAAACGGAAGCTACTCGATTTTGCTCTCAGGAACCAGCGGGAGCCTGGTCCATGCCGGAGGGGTCACGTTGAACGTGGGGCCGTCGGGAACCAATTTTGCAGACTTTACCGGAACGGTGCAACCAACCTACATCACGACAACACCAGGCGGGACCGGGAGCATGAACGTGCAGATTATTCCGCTCAACGGATTCAACAGCGACGTAAGCATGAGCGTGAGCGGGCTGCCAGCGGGAGCGACGGCGGCGTTCAATCCGAGCGTGGTAACGGGCGGGTCGGGTTGGACGGTGCTGTCGGTGACGACGGCCAGTTCGACGCCTACGGCGACGTATCCGTTGGTCATCACGGCCACCGGCGGAGGCAAGACGCATAGCAACACGGTGGGGCTGAATGTAGGACCGTCTGGAACGGACTTTACGGACTTCACGGGTTCGATCACACCGCTTTCGCAGACGGTGAAGGTTGGACAAAGCACGACGTTCACGGCGAACGTGCAGCTGCTGGACGGGACGGGGTGCGTGACGCTGCAGACTTACAATATTCCGCCGAACTCGGGAGCACACTACGACCGTGCAACCCCGATTTGCGGACAGTCAGCTCCGACGGTGCTGACGGTGGTTACGTCACCGCAAACCCCGGTGGGAACGTACACGATAACGGTCCAAGGGACTTCCTCGGCGGGTTTAACGCACAGCAAGAACATCACGCTAAATGTGACGCCCTAGAAGCAGTCGTCGTTATTCCCTTGTTTCGGCTAAGGGACCCTGGTGGCGCTGGCCCACAGCGTTCCAATGATCGTTGTCCGCAATTAAGTAGAGAATTGACTGGCTCCTAAATTTTACGAAGATTACCAGCGGGTTTCATCGGGGAGTAAAGACGGGGACGCATAGATGGAGTCTTGAGAGCCCTCTGTTTGCGCGTGCACAAGTCTAAAAAGCCTAGCTATGTTTGGTTTCTGGGGGAGGTTGCTATGCGTTCCGCATTTTTTCGCAGCGCGCTGATTCTCTTGGCCGTTATGACCATTGCCGGGGTTGCGGCGGCGGCAAACAATCCGGTGCCGCTGATTTATCCGCTGCCGGTGTCGGCGACGGCGCCGGGAGGGCCAGCGTTTACGCTGACAGTAAATGGGACGGGATTCGTGTCGGGCGCTCTGGTGAATTGGAACGGGACTGCCCTCACGACGACGTTTGTGAGCAGTTCGCAGGTGACGGCTTCAGTTCCCGCGGCAAACATTGCAAGCCCGGGAACGGCGGAGATTACAGTGACGAATCCCGCGCCGGGCGGTGGAAAGTCGAACATAGGATATTTTCAAGTGACGAACGCGACGGCGGGTTTGGCGTTTAACGACTCACCCATGCCGAATATCGGGCCGTCCGGGTGGAGCCCTGCGGTCGGAGATTTCAGGGGAAATGGCAAGGTGGACATCGTCATGGGGCAACCGGTAACACCTAATTCCCCCCAGAACGCCGTGCAAATTTTATTGGGGAACGGTGATGGAACGTTCCAAGCACCAGCAACTGTGACGGCGACGCCTGTTGGGACCAAGCCAGAGTTTATCGGGGTGGGAGATTTCAACGGGGATGGGAAACTCGATTTGGTGGTTTCTTATTTCGGAAATAGCAACGGAATCAATGAGTTCGGGGAATCAGCGCTCCTCGGAAATGGAGACGGAACTTTTCAGGCTCCGCTAACCGTCTTCGACAGCTCAAACGTAGACGATCAGGTCTTTGGAAGCTGGGTGGCCGATGTAAATGGAGATGGTATTCCTGACTTGGCGAGCACGTGCGGGGCCGGCATCTGCGTGTACCTTGGAAATGGCAACGGCACGTTCCGCCGGCAGTTTACTTACAGAATGCCGGTGAGCTGCACTTGGGGCCGGCCTCTTTACGGCAATTGCGGGCCCCTCGCTGTGAATTCTTTGACCTTGGGAGATTTTCACAAGAACGGAAAGCTGGACATTGTCGCGACCGTAGATCCTGACTACCTGGTGATGCTGCCGGGAAACGGCGACGGCACATTTGGCGCGCTCTCGCTGCTGTATGGGCTAAGCGCAAACGGGACAGGGTCGGTTGTCACGGCGGATTTTGATAACGATGGGAACCTGGACTTGGCAGTTTCCTACTACAACGACAACCCACCGCAGCCTAGGAGCAACGCGACGGTTGGAGTCGTAGGCGTGTTGCGCGGCAATGGGAATGGAACATTTCAAGCTCCCATGACTCTCACGGGATTGCCTCAACCTTACTTGGGCGTGCCGATTCCGCTTGTTCTGGGAGATTTCAACGGAGATGGCCATACTGACCTTCTCGAGAACAACGTGGTGATCTTGATTGGAAATGGAAACGGACCCTTTAGTTACAGCGTGATTCCTATGCCCTACGGCGCCAGCGTGGTGGGGGACTTTAATGGGGATGGAAGACTGGACGTCGCGGGCTGGGATTATCCCGGCACGATCAATCTTCTGCATGTGGAGATGCAGGCGGCGCCGCCGGTGGACTTTAAAGGCTCGATCAACCCCACTTACCAAAGCGTGACGCCGGGGACGAGCGCGAGTTATACGGTTACGGTGACGGCGATAGACGGGTTCGCGGGAACGGTGCAGTTCAGCGCGAGTGGATTGCCAGCGGGAACGACGGCGACGTTCAATCCGCCGACGGTGACGGGTTCGGGGAGCACGACGGCGACGATTACGACTTCGAGTTCCACGCCGAACGGAAGCTACTCAATTACGCTGACGGGAACGAGTGGGAGCTTGGTCCATGCCGGAGCCGTGGCGTTGAACGTGGGGCCCTCGGGGACAAATTTCGCGGACTTCACGGGGTCGCTGCAGTCAACGTACACAACTACTACGCCCGGCGGGACCGGGAGCCTCAATATGCAGATTATTCCGCTCAACGGATTCACCAGCGACGTGAGCATGAGCGTGAGCGGGCTTCCGGCCGGGGCGACGGCGGCGTTCAACCCGACCGTAGTGACGGGCGGTTCGGGATGGACGGTGCTGTCGGTGACGACGGCTAGCTCGACGCCGACCGCGACGTATCCTTTGGTCATTACCGCGACGGGAGGGGGCAAGGCCCATAGCAACACGATTGTGTTGAATGTTGGGCCGGCGGGGACGGACTTTACGGACTTCACAGGTTCGATCACCCCGCTTTCGCAGACAGTGAAGGTTGGACAAAGCACAACGTTCACTGCCAACGTGCAGTTGCTGTATGGGACGGGGTGCGTGAGTCTGCAGGCCATTAATACTCCGCCGAACTCGACAGCGCTCTATGATCGTTCGACACCGATTTGTGGAGCCTCCGCGTCGACGGTGCTGACCGTGGCCACGTCACCCCAAACGCCGGTGGGGACCTACACGATGACCATCCAAGGGTTTTCGTCCGGAGGATTCACGCACAGCAAGAACATCACGGTGACAGTGACGCCGTAAAAGCGACCAAAAGCCAAGCAGCTAACGGACATTGGCGGCGGTGCCCAGAAGGTGATGCTGCTTGATGTAGGCAGCTACTAATTCAGCTGCGAGGCGCTGGCCGGCGGCGTTCCAATGATCGTTGTCCACGACGAAGTAGAGGGGACTGGCTCCATGCTCGCGAAAGGGCTTGTAGAAGTTGACGTAAGGAATTTGATGCCTGCGGGCGATGTCCTCGACGACCTCGGACAGCTCTGATGGGCGATACTCAGGATACTTTTGGGTATCCACGGCCACAGCGTAGTTATCCACGACATCGAAGGGCGACGGTATGACAACCAGAAGGAATGGAACGGAGCGCGAATTGGCGACTTGCTGCATTTTTTCGATGACCCGGTCCATAAGAATTCGCTTGTATTGCGACGAGGCGCTTCGAGGAGTCAAGCTGACGTCGGCATCGTAGTGGTCCTCCAAAAGGTTCCGTACCCCGTTGTCGCCGTTGATGACGTAGTCTTGATACTCTTCCTGGCTCTCGCGCAGCCACAAATCCATGTAAGTCTCACCAGGGCGGGGCTTTGGTTCGTCGTCCCGAAGGCGAGCAACAGGCTGCCAGAGCCTTTCGAGGACCCTGGCGATGTACAAGCGAGGCAAGCGGTTTGCGGCGGCGAACTTGCTGACCAACCGAGGGTCCAGGGTGTAGTGGTTCTCCAGCAAGCGCATTTGGCCGTCGAGTTTGTAGATCTTGTCGCGCAAAAGATCGCCGAAGTCGTTGCCGGCATAGACGGCGACAAGGATGAGACGGGGCTTCAGACGGTCGATCTCATCCTCCATCACCAGGCTTTCCTGGTCCGGACCATAGCCATGCACACCGCAGTTCACTGCTTGTGGAGAAGGGGTAAGCGTATCCGTTAACCTCTGTTCCAGTTGCGAGACGAAAGTTTCTTTGACAGGGGAGAACGGAGCGGCGATGAAGGAATCTCCGTAAACCAGAATGCGAGGGCGACTCATGTCGACAAGCTCGCCACGGCGGCCTTCCGCGTTGATAGTGACATCGAGTCTTTTTGATCCATTGGAGCGACTCAGCTGATAGAGCTGCTGTGAATTTGGCTTGTATCGATGGAGGTAGCGCGGGTCCAGTTGGAGTGTCGTATCTTCAAACCGAAAGCAAAAGCGCAAGAAGAGTTCCGGGATGGACAGGCTCAAGGCAACCGAAAACGCCAATAGCAAGGAATTCAACAGTAGATTTCGCGATCTATGGGTGCGGGCAGCAGCGGTGGGACGATCCCCGGTTTCCAGAGTTCGGTCACGATTCTGCAAAGTCGACAGACTCCACCTGATAGGTCAACGGATGTGACACGCCATTCTCGGGAGCTACACAGAGCGGGGGGCGCCCGCAAATAGACATTAGCATTCCCAGGATTACCCCAGCGTTACAAAATCAAAGTAGGCAATTACGATTTTCCGGGCATTATTGGGCCTTTCTTATTTTTATAACACTGCAGTAAGAATCGCCGCGCTATTTTAGTCAGCGATTCGTTCATTGAAGAATGGGAATCAGCCGCCCGCCGGTTGCCTTTGCGCTGAAACAGGCTGAGCCTGGGTTTTGGGGACGGAAGAAGGCTGTCAGGGGATTCAAGGGTGTCGGCGAAGAGATTCTCGGTGCAAAGCATGACCAGGGACCAGAGCCGGGACACCGGCATGGCTATGGTACTTTTGGCGCTGCTCATTTTTTTGAAGACAAGGCGCAGCGGCTTCGTGTATGCGGCCATGCTTCTGCAGGTTGCCGATATGATTGTGCCCCGAGTCTATGCGCCGGTGGCGGTGGTTTGGCTAGGACTTGCGGAGATCCTGGGCACGGTGATGTCCAGGGTCTTGCTATCCATTTTGTTCTTTGGCCTGGTTACGCCCATCGGCATCTTACGCAGACTTTTCGGAAAGGATTCGCTGAAACTGCGTGCCTTTAAAGCCAGCGAGGAATCGGCGATGACCGTAAGAAATCACGTCTTTGTCGGTCAGGATCTGGAGAGGCCGTACTGAACGGAGGGATACGATCATGGAGTTCTTAAGAGACTTGTGGGGGTTCCTAAGACAGAGAAAAAAGTTCTGGTTGCTACCCATGATTCTGATCCTGGTGGGTTTCGGTGCAATTATCGTCTTCGCCGCCGGCTCGGCCATCGCTCCGTTCATCTATTCGTTGTTCTAGACTCCCTCGGGGAACCGAAAAAGAAGCGATGAAAAAAGCAATCCTTGGGATCTCTGCATATTACCACGATAGTGCCGCGGCCATTTTGGTCGATGGGCAGATTATTGCGGCGGCGCAGGAAGAACGGTTTACCCGAAAGAAGCACGACTCATCGTTTCCGATTCATGCGTGCCGCTACGTCTTCGAGGAGGCAGGTCTCGGCTACAAGGACCTCACTGGAGTCGCGTTTTACGAAAAGCCGTTCCTGAAATTCGAGCGCCTGCTCGAAACCTACCACGCCTTCGCACCGAGCGGGCTCACGAGCTTTGTTCCCGCGATGCTTGCCTGGGTCAAGGAGAAGCTGTTCATGCGCCGCATGCTCCGCAAACAGCTCGCGGAGCTGGGGGACGCAGAGGTTCCGACCTATTTCCCCGAGCACCACCTTTCCCATGCCGCCAGCGCGTATTATCCCTCACGCTTTCCCGAGGCCGCTATCTTGACGATTGACGGCGTCGGGGAGTGGGCCACAACCACGATCGGGCACGGCCGAGGGAACCAGATTGAGATCCTAAGGGAGTTGCATTTCCCGCACTCGATCGGGCTGCTTTATTCCGCGTTCACGTTTTACACCGGATTTACAGTGAACAGCGGCGAATACAAACTGATGGGCCTTGCGCCCTACGGAAATCCCCATTCGCCACGCACCGCAGACTATCGGAAGAAAATTGAGACGGAACTCGTCGACATTCGCAAAGACGGCTCGGTTGTGCTGAATATGGATTACTTTGATTTCGCAACGGGCCTCAAGATGGCCAACGAAGCAAAATGGGAAAAGTGCTTTGGGGTGCCGCGGCGGAAGCCGGAGTCTGAAATTTCTCAAAAGTACATGGACATGGCTCTGGCAATCCAACAAGTGACCGAGGAGTCGGTTCTGCGCCTCGCCGCGACAGCCCGGGAACTGACAGGATGCCAGCACCTGGTGATGGCGGGCGGCGTGGCGCTCAACTGCGTTTCCAACGGAAAGATTCTGAGGGCAGGAATTTTCGAGGATCTCTGGATTCAGCCGGCGGCGGGCGACGCTGGCGGCGCTTTGGGAGCGGCGTACGGCGTCTGGCACATCGTTGATGGGAACGAGCCAAAAACAGACAGTTGCGGCTGCGACGCGATGCGAGGATCGTACCTGGGCCCGGAATTCTCGAAGAGAGAAATCGCGCGCACGCTGGAAAAATACGGCGCAAAGGCGCGGCACTACGATGAATTTGGCTGTCTCGCCTCCGATGTGGCACACCAGCTTGCCGGAGGGAATGTGGTGGGCTGGTTTCAGGGACGCATGGAGTTCGGTCCCCGCGCGCTCGGCAATCGCAGCATCCTGGGCGACCCGCGAAATCCGGAGATGCAGAAGAAGCTGAACCTCAAGATCAAATACCGCGAAGGGTTCCGCCCGTTTGCGCCATCGGTGCTGGAAGAGGATGTCTCGGAATATTTCGAACTTGAATGTGAATCTCCCTACATGCTGCTCGTGGCTCCCGTCCGCAGCGAAAGACAGATTCCGCTTCCCGCGCACTACCATGATAAGCCGCTCTACGAAAGGCTGTACTTTCTGCGGTCCGATTTGCCCGCTATCACGCACATCGATTACTCGGCACGCATCCAGAGCGTGAGCAAGCGAACCAATCCGCGGTATTGGGAACTGATTCATCAGTTTAAGGAACAGACGGGCTACGGCGTGATCGTTAACACTAGTTTCAATGTTCGCGGCGAGCCGATTGTCTGCACCCCGGAGGATGCGTATCGCTGCTTCATGCGCACGGAAATGGATTTTCTAGTGGTTGGAGACTATGTATTGGATAAGAAGGACCAGCCGAAACTGCACGACAGAGGCGATTGGCAAAAAGAGTTCAAGTTAGACTGATGCACTTCCCCCAGGGTGGTATGCGAGCCTTCGCAGAACGTGGGGCTGAACAACTTCCGAAATGTCGATCGGTTCAACGCAGGCAAGAAGAAAACGAGGCTTCCTCAAAGCAGCCTGAGCTGTAGCCGTTCCGATGACATGCGGCGCGCAAACTTCTGTAAGTCATTTCCTTTCTGACGCTTACAGAGCAAGCACAAATCGCTTGGCAATTTACAAACGATAACAGGCAGGATTCATCGTGAAGGAAAACGCGGACGCAGATGCAAGCGTGTCAGATTCGTCGCTTCTGTATGCGCAACTTCGGACGTGGTTAGCCGGGCCTAGCCGAGGGGAGGCTGCTATGCCTTCCATTTCCGTTTTCGTTGGTGGCGTGTTGATTGTTCCAGCGATTCTGCTTCGTGCGGCAACCGCATCCGCGCAGAACAACCCTGTGCCGTTGATTGATCCGCTGGTACCTTCGGCGGCGGCCGGAAGGACCGGCGTTTGAGCTGACGGTGAACGGGACGGGATTGGTGTCCGGCGCGATAGTGAATTGGAATCGAACGGCGCTGACGACGCTTGTGAGCAACTCGCAGGTGACGGCGGCGGTTCCGGCAGCGAACATGGCGAGCGCCGGGACATTGATCACGGTGACGAATCCGGCGCCGGGCGGTGGAAGGTCGAACACGGAATATTTTCAGATGACCAATCCCAAGATGGGGCTGGGGTTTCAGGACACGACAGCAAATATAGGGCGACACAACGTAAAGCCGGCGATGGGCGACTTTGCCTTAATGGCGATGGGAAGCTCGACGTGGCATTGGCGGGAAACCCTGGGGTAAACCCCGGCAACTCGTAGCTCATCTTGCTTGGCAAGGGCGACGGTACATTCCAAGCGCCCGTAACGGTGATAGCATGGCAACGGCCATTGATAACGTGGCGGCGGGAGATTTCCAGGGAGACGGAAAACTCGATTTGGCTGTCTCCTATGTGGACACAACGACCCTTGCGTTCGGAAACGGCGGTGATCCTTGGGAACGGAGATGGAACGTTTCAGGCGCCAGTGACCAGCCTGGGACGCCGTAGAATCGAAGGGAGAAGCGACCAGCTAGCGGGCAGAGCCGGCGGGGAGCAAGCGGAAAACAGAGACGCCGGACTGGGAGTAGACCGGGGTGAAGCGGTCAGGAGCTGATTGAAGAAGCGGGAGAAGCTGCGGGTACTTGGACTGCTCGAGCGGGCCTACGTAGAGATAATCCACAGAATATTTTTGGGCGAAAGCGGCGACCGAAGAGAGCTGGCCTGAGCCGAAGGCTTGCTCGATGGCGGCGCGGCGTTCTTTGGCGAGATTGACGCCGTTGTCCACGACGAAGGCGGCGTTGGTGGACCAACCAAGGACTTGGGGGCGCTGGGCAAAGCTGGCGATCAGCGACATGTAGAGGCCGCGGTCGGGGCCAGCGAAGTAATTGTATTCGCCCTGAATGACGGCGGATTCGGGAAGGTTCCGGCGAATCCACTGGCAGGCTTGCATGTCTTCGGGGGCGACGTAGTAGGTTTCGGGGACGTTGTTTATGGCGGAAGTGAAGGCGATGTCGGTGAAGAAGGTGGGGACGGAGAGAAGCGCGAGGCCGACGACGAGGGAGCGCGCGAGGGACTTCGCGGGAGAAGACCAGAGTTCGCGAAACAAGTAAGCGGCAAACGGAAGAAGCACGAGCCATAAGAAACGATCGGCCATGCGGGCAGCGGGCCGTTGAAGAACGACGAGAACCTGGAGCAGGACGACCGCGCCGAGGGACAAAAGGGGCCAGCCAAAGTCCTCGCGGGCGCCGCGCCACCAGCGGAGGATTCCCCAGGCGCCAAGAAGGAGAAGCGGGCCGAGGTCGAGGAGGAAATAAGGCAGGCCGAACTTGACGACCCACCAGTTGACGCCAAGCGGAGTGAGATTCGAGGTGGAACGCTGGTACATGCCGAGGAGAAAGAAGCTGCCGCAGACGAGGCCGCAGGAGAGCGCGGCGGCGAGAAAGGGGCCGAGTTCGTCGCGCAGTGAACTCTTTCTCAGCAGAAAACGTCCGCCGTAGAAAAGGCCGAACCAGGCGACGGCCATGACGCCTTGCATGGCTTCGGCACCGAAGGAGGCACCCAAACAGACGCCGAGGAAAACGGCGAGGGCGTAATTGCTCAAACGGTAGCGGGCCAGCGCGAGCAGGGTGAGAACGATGAGCAGTAGCGAGGTGGCGAGGGCTGCTTGCGGTTCGACCAAAAGCATGCGGTGGAGGTGGTGCGAAACGCTGCCGTAAACCCGGAAACCCGGGTTGGGGCCGATCAGGAAAGCTTTGGCGGCATCGTAGAACCAGTAGTAACTGTAAGCAAAAAGCGCGGCGAAGAGAGCGAAGAGCAGAACTCTCGTTTCAGAGAAGAGGGTGCGCAGAAAAAGATACAAGCACGCGAGCAGGATAAAACTGGAAAAGAAGGTCATCAGCAAGAGAACGGAATGGAGGGCGATGGTTTTTCCGGCAGCCGTGTAGGCGAATGCGGGAAGAGCGTAGCCCACAAGATACATGCGCAGCGGAACGCCGGTCATCCAGGACCAATCGGGCGGCAAGTGCTGGGTCATGGCGCGAATGACGTCGGCGCGGTAGACGAAGTCGAATCCGTAAAGCCAGGTATAGGCGTAGCCATGAGAAGTGAGCTGGCCGACGTGAAGAGCGGGGCGCGCGGTAATGCAAGCCAGCAAAATGCCGAGGCCGGCAAGAATGGCGTGATCGGCGGCGGTCCACTGTTTGACGGGGAGACAAAGTCGTCCGCGAAAAATACGCCCGAGCGAGCCACATACGAAAGTGAGTCCCAGAATTGCCAGCGCGATGAATTTGGGATTCCAGCCATCGAGATAGCCGACGACGATCGAAGCGTAGCTGCTGAGAGTGATTCCAAAAAGGGCGCCAACAATGGCTCGGATGGGGCGAACCTCAGGCGAGGTCCCAAAAAGGATGGGAGTAAGGAAATAACCGGGCAGCGTGAAGAGCGCCAGGCTCGCCATGCTGTAGAAAATGGCTGCACGGTTCGCGATGCCAGCGGAAAAAAGCGCCAGAGACAGAAGAAACAGGATCCAGAGAGCAATTACCCAGGGGACAAGAATGCTGCTCGAGAGCGCCGCAGCCGGGGATTCTGTTCCCGCGGGCTCTTTGGGAAGCGCTGGCGCAGCAATGCGAAAAGAATTTTCGCTCATGGTCGAGTTGCGATTGGCGTAATCAGAAAGCCGGCGAATCCGAAGTGGCGATCTCCCCGTCGTGAGGAACGCGGGCGAATGGGGAAGATCGCAAAGGTTTGGCCGCGGAAATGGGAGTTACGGTGCGGGAACCGGCGCCGGCGAAAGCGGCCATGACTTTCACGTCGAGTTCGCTCTTGGCGTGGACGTGGCCGCGCTCTTTGAGAAAAGAAACGTTGCTGTAGAAGGGATCGCGGTAATCGAGGATTTCGCCGTGCTCGAAGGCGCGCTTGATTTCAAGAATGCCATCTTCGACCGAGCGCGCCGCGTTGAATCCCAGGCAATGGCGGATTTTTTCGAAGGAGACACGGTAGTTGCGCCGATCGTCGTTTTCCACATACTGGACGCGTATCTCTGGAACGTGGGCGCGGATTTTTTCGGCCACGTCTGTCAAAGTGAAATTGAGGCGTTCGTCGCCAACGTTGAAGATTTCGCCGCTGACGGCTTCAACCGGGGCAGCGAGGGTTTCAACGACCGCCGCGGCCACATCGCTTACGTGGATGAACGGCCGCCATTGACCGCCGTTGTAGATGGTGATGAGGCCGTCCTGAATGGCTCGGGCCGTAAGGAGATTGACGACGAGGTCGAAGCGGGGACGGAAGCCCAGTCCGAAGACCGTAGCGAAGCGCAGAATCGCCGGATGAAAGTTGCGGGAGGCGGCGTCGAGGAGCACGCGTTCGGAATGGAGCTTGGTCTCCGCATACAAAGAAAGGGGAACGGTCTCCGAGTTTTCATCCATGAGGCTTTCTGACGCGCCGTAGACGCTGCAACTGGAAGCGAAGAGGAAGCGCTCGATGCCGTGACCTTTGGCAATCTCGAGCATCATGCGCGTGGCGGCGTAATTGATTTGCAGGGCGTTGGCGTCGTCCTCGGCGCAGGCCGGATCCCCAACGATGGCCGCAAGGTGAATCACGTCCTTGACGTTGTTCATGGCACGAACCACGTCCTGGATATTCCGGCAGTCGCCCTGGATGAGCTCGAGCCTCGGATTCGAAAGGAGCGGCTCGATCGAACGGGCGCCATAAACGAGATTGTCGAGAAGCCGGACGTTGTGCCCGCGCGCCAGAAGCCTTTCCACGACCATCGAACCGATATAACCGGCGCCGCCGACAACCAGAGTGGTGTTGAAGTCAGAGGAAA
>Ga0126381_100001410_pt1 | contig 25925 bp, 21 predicted proteins | sample PanSoiMetPlot_28_FD_96465 | JGI IMG/M metagenome (GOLD analysis project Ga0126381, IMG submission 96465) | Tropical forest soil microbial communities from Panama - MetaG Plot_28 | ecosystem: Environmental > Terrestrial > Soil > Tropical forest > Bulk soil | place: Panama | collected 2016-02-17
CCATTGCTCATGGTGTCTCCGTAAGTTCCGGAAAAGCGGCGCCCTCCGCCGCCTGCGAAACTTACCAGAGGTCTCATTGCGCCCGAGTTAGGGTTGCGTCAAAAAAACCATGAATTCGCTATACGCGGATGCTAAGGCGAGGTTTAGCGAATTCTTGGAGGCCACAATCAAGAGCGGTCCGCAGATTGTGACTGGGCGTGGGATTGAAACCGCTGTGCTCGTGCCCATCGAGGAATGGAACCGCCTACAAGGGCTGCAAGTCCGGGTCTCAAGGCATTATTGTTGGCAACCCGAGGCTCGTTTCGAGATCTTGATTCCTGAGCGCCACAATTTGCTGTGCGAAGATTCAAATGAACCGATATCTTCTGGACACCAATGTCGTATCGGAACTGTGCAAGCCGCGGCCGCACGGCGGCCTGATTGCCCGGATCGAAGATCAACAGCAGGAGCAGTTGTTCTTATCGGCCGTGCCCCTCGGAGAATTGCAATCGGGAATTGAACCGACTAGGGGGCAAGATCCAGCGAAGGCAAGCGAAATCGAAGCCTGGGCTGATCAGCTGGAGGCTTCGTACAGAAAAGTGCCCTTGATCTTTGCGGTGGCTGTCTTCTACACGCTCGTCAGTTCAGCAACATGACCGATTACGCACCCAAATTATGAGTTTGTGCGCCATGCCCTACGGACTTTTACCAGCGGAATGGTCGCGACCGGGGTTCTCGTGGGGTCTCCATCTGCGAAAGGATTCCCCAACTGAGGCCATCACCTGGCTTGCCTCGCTCGAGGCGGAGAAAACCGGAGGGGGCGGCGCTCCAGCCCTTGTCGATGGCCGGCCGAGCCACAGCGCGTTACAGGTCCAGCGGCGACCTGCGCAAGACTCGGGCGCAAGCAAGCGGCTGAATCGACACGAATTCCGAATTTGACGCCATGCCGCTTCGAACCCTATATTGGCTCACTTTTCATCAGGGGAATCTGGCTTGCTCGAACGCATCTTTCATTTAACGGAAAACAAAACCAGCATTCGCCGAGAACTCATGGCCGGCCTTACGACATTCATGACCATGGCATATATCGTGGTCGTCAATCCACGAATCCTGTCCGAGGCGGGTATGCCGGTCGAAGGCGTGCTGTTTGCAACTTGCATTTCCGCAGCCTTGGCAACGCTGGTGATGGGCTTATGGGCAAATTATCCCATTGCACTCGCTCCGGGCATGTCTCTTAATGCCTACTTCACCTACTCAATCGTGATTGGACGAGGTATTGCCTGGCAGACCGTGCTCGGCGTAGTGTTCCTCTCCGGCCTGGTGTTTCTCATTCTGACCCTGACCAATATCCGCGAGCAAATCGTCAATGGTATCCCCGAATGCCTGAAGCATGGCACCGCCGCTGGCATCGGTCTTTTCATCGCATTTATAGGATTTCGCAACGCCGGAATTGTCGTGGCCAATCGAGCTACGTTGGTCGCCTTAGGCAAGATCTCGGATCCGCATGTCATCCTTGCTGCCCTGGGAGTGCTACTGATCGCCATTCTGCTCGCCAGGCGAACCGATAGTGCAATTTTGATCGGAATCGTCCTCATTACTCTGATCGGTATGCCACTCGGAGTGAGCCACTGGCCGCGGCAACTGTTCTCCTGGCCCCACCCCACCGGAGCCCTATTCAAGCTGGACTTGCGAGCTGCCACCAGGCTGGGATTGGGGGAACTAGTATTCGTCTTCTTTTTCGTCGACCTATTCGACAACGTGGGCACGCTGGTCGCGGTCTGCGAGGAAGGAGGGTTCTTAGAGAATGGCCGGTTGCCGCGGGCCAGCCGCGCGCTCCTGGCCGACGCCTCGGGGACGATCATAGGCGCGCTTACCGGCACCTCTACAGTCACCAGTTACATCGAAAGCGCCGCCGGGGTTGCCGCAGGAGCGCGCACCGGACTGGGAAACCTAATGATCGCCGCATTATTTGTCGCGGCCATGTTCTGCTCGCCCATGGTGGCCGCCATACCCGCCTATGCCACAGCTCCGGCGCTGATTCTGGTCGGCACCTTAATGTGCGGCTCGGTTTCAAAAGTCAAGTGGGACGACTTTACCGAAGCCGTACCGGCGTTCTTGACCCTAATCGCCACTCCTCTCACCTTCAGCATCGCCACCGGTCTCAGCCTAGGGTTGCTATCGTTTACCTTGATCAAGCTGTTCACAGGAAAACGCAAGGAAATCAGCCCCCTGATTTGGGTCTTAAGCGTGCTTTTCGTACTTCGTTACGCTTTTTTGGGTTCGGAGTAGACTCGACTCCGCCGGCCAAACGCCCCGTCTAATACTCGATCTTATTAGGTTGGCGCTCCCAGGCTCGAAACGCTTCTTGTGCTTCCTCGGACATTATCTGAATCATTGGGATTTTGCGTTCGGAGAATGGCTGCGGGATCTCCCGGTAAATTAGCGAATCGTCGAATCCGGCCTTGGAGGCATCGGCCGCGGTGCTGCCGAAATAGACGCGGGCGGGACGGGCCCAATAGATCGCTCCCAGGCACATGGGGCAGGGTTCAGAAGAGGCGTATAAGTCGCAGCCGCGAAGCTCGAATTGACCGAGTCTTCGGCAGGCATCACGAATGGCCACGATTTCCGCGTGCGCTGTCGGATCCTTAGTTCGCGTCACGCTGTTGGCCGCCTCGGCGATGATGGTGTCGTTCTTAACGATCACTGCCCCGAACGGCCCTCCTCGCCCGGAGCGAACATTGTCGATCGCAAGCTCAATGGCACGAGCCATAAAATGACTGTTGCGATTGTTCCCCATAGAGCGAGTATACCCGGGACGGGATGCGAACCATCTCCGGCGCGACCCGAATCGTTGTAAGATCAGAAATTTGGCGGCCATGACTGTGCGAGTGTTCCTGTCAAAGCATGTAGTGCTCCCGGACGGAATTCGCCCCGCAGCGGTGGTTGTCGAAGGGGAACAGATTCGAGCGGTTCTGTCTCCGCATGACGTTCCGCCAGACGCACCACTCGAGGACTTCGGGGAAGCCACCATTCTTCCAGGGCTTATCGATACTCACGCGCATCTGAACGAGCCGGGAAGAACGGAATGGGAAGGCTTCGAGACGGGGACGCGCGCGGCTGCCGCCGGCGGCTACACCATGGTGGTCGATATGCCGCTCAACTGCCTTCCCGCAACGACCAGTGTTGAGGCGCTAACCGCCAAACGCGCGGCTGCTCATGACAAATGCCGTATCGATTGGGCCGCATGGGGCGGAGTGGTCGGCGACAATCAATCACACATCGAGCCCTTGGCCTCGGCCGGTGTGCTGGGATTCAAATGTTTCCTGGTGCACCCAGGAATCGATGGTTTCTCGATGGTGACCGAACCCGAGCTGCGGGCGGCTTTACCGTATCTGGCATCCACCGGACTACCTCTCCTAGTGCACGCGGAGCTACCTGGTCCGATCGAACGCGCAACGGCAACTCTAGCTGAAGATGCCTGGAGCCAGTATGCCCTGTACTTGACCTCAAGGCCCGACGACGCAGAGCTGTGCGCCATTCAAATGCTGGTTTCGCTCTGCCGGGAATATCGTTTTTCACTGCACATTGTTCACCTTTCTACGGCTCGAGGGTTAGAGTTGCTCGACCAAGCGCGCTCCGAGCACCTGCCCGTCAGCGTAGAAACTTGTCCGCATTACCTGTATTTCGCGGCCGAGACGATCCCGGACGGCGCCACTCCGTATAAGTGTGCGCCTCCCATTCGCTCGCGGGAAAACCGCGAGCTTCTGTGGCAGGCCCTTGGCCAAGGAATGATTGATCTGGTGGCTACGGATCATTCGCCTTGCCCGCCGGCTATGAAGCAGCTGGATCGCGGGGACTTCAAGTCCGCCTGGGGCGGAATCGCCAGTCTTTCGCTCGCCTTGCCGGTTATGTGGACCGAAGCCAGGCGGCGGGGATTTACGCTGTCGCATTTGGCCCGGTGGATGGCCGAGGGCCCGGCGCGCCTGGCACAATGTCACTCGCGAAAGGGCCGCATCGCTCCCGGCTTTGATGCCGACCTGGTGGTATTTGAACCAGAAGCCGAGTTTGTGGCGACCAAAGAGCGACTCTATCAGCGGCATGCGTTATCGCCCTACTTGGGTGAGAGACTGCGAGGAGTGGTAAAGAGCACCTATCTGCGTGGTGAATGCATATTTTCAAATGCGGAGTTTCCCGGCATGCCCCGCGGAAAGGAAGTTCGTCAGTACGCGGGCGTGCACTAGAGCGGAGGCCTTTCCTATCGCCCGATAAGAAGACGAAGGGTTTTCATGAAGTCTGAACCGATTGTCGGCACTGCAACTCCGCGCAAGGAAGGTCGCGACAAAGTTACCGGGCGCTCCCAGTACATCGACGATCTAACTTTTCCCAACATGTTGTACGGGGCAACCGTACGAAGCCAGATTCCCCGTGGCAACATTCTCCATCTCAGTTTTCCGCCCGCTGTCCCCTGGAACGAATTTGTAGTGGTTTCGGGCAAGGACATCCCCGGACGAAACGCTATTGCCATGATCGAGCACGATCAGCCATGCTTAGCCGACGGCCTCGTGAACCATCCCGAAGAACCCATACTCCTCCTGGCACACCCTGATCGACATAGGCTGGAGCAGGCGGTTCGTGCGGTATCGGTTGAGTACCAGGAGCTGCCGCCGCTGTTCACCATCGAAGAGAGCGAGCGCAAGTCGCAAATCATTTGGGGTGAGGACAACGTTTTCAAGTCCTACCTGATCGAGAAAGGAAATGTCGACGAGGTTTGGCACGGAGCCGATTACATCGTCGAGGGGGAATATTCAACCGGAGCGCAGGAGCAACTTTATATTGAGACCCAGGGTGTGATTGCGGCCTTCGATCACGAACAGGGTTTGACGATTTGGGGTTCGCTGCAATGTCCTTACTACGTTCACAAGGCGCTCATGCTGGTGTGTGATTTGCCCGCCGACAAAGTTCGCGTGATACAGACAGAAACCGGAGGCGCCTTCGGCGGCAAGGAAGACTATCCTTCGATGATTGCCGCTCATGCGGCGCTTCTGGCGATGAAGTCCGAGCGTCCGGTAAAAATCATTTATGACCGCTCCGAGGACATGGCGGCGACCACCAAACGTCATCCCTCGCGCACTCGACTGCGAACCGCACTAAGCAAAGAGGGGAAAATTTTGGGCGGCGAAATCGAGTTTGTCATCGATGGGGGCGCCTACGCAACCTTGTCATCGGTGGTACTTTCTCGCGGCACCATTCACGCCGGAGGTCCCTACTATTGGCCGAGCGTACGCATACGGGCCAAGGCAGTAGCCACAAATGCTCCACCACATGGGGCGTTTCGCGGGTTCGGCGCCCCGCAATCGCTATTCGCCATGGAACGTCACATGGACCAGATAGCCAAGACGCTCGATCTGTCGGCGGCCGAAATTCGCCGCCGCAACTTCTTGAAACCTGGACAAACCACGGTCACCGGTCAAACTATTCAGGAGCCGATCGACCTGGAAAAGCTTCTCGATCGCGCCCTTTCGCTTGCCGAGTACGCAAGCAAAAAACAGACATTCGCGAAAGAAAACAAATACCGCCCGCGCCCTCGGGGAATGGGTATCGCCGCCTTTCTCCATGGCGCGGGCTTCACTGGTTCGGGCGAGCGTTATTTGAGTTCGCTGGTTGCCGTCGAGGGCGGTCGCGATGGCGAGGTGCGGATCTTGGTCTCGAGCACCGAGTTTGGACAAGGAACCAACACAGTTCTTTGCCAGATCGCGGCCGAGGCCCTGGGTCTGGCTTACGAAGACGTAACCATTGCTCGCCCTGACACCTCGGAGGTGCCAAATAGCGGCCCCACGGTTGCGTCTCGTACGGCCATGGTGGTCGGTAAACTGGTGGCCTCGGCGGCGCTGGGGCTGAAACAGACGCTGATCCGAGCGGGGCTGCTCAAAGAAGCGTACACGCGAGAGGAATTTCGCTCCGCTGGTCGGCAATTCGTCGCCGAACATGGCCCTTTGCGCTGCCTGGCGCAATACGAGCAACCGGAAGGCATTCATTGGGATGATCAGAAATATCGCGGAGCGGCTTATGCCGCATTTGGCTGGGCGGTATATGTGGCGGAGGTGGAGGTAGACAGAATCTCCTACGGCGTCTCGGTCAGGGATTTTGTGGCCTTGCAGGAAGTCGGACGGGTGCTTCATCCGGTACTGGCACGCGGGCAAATCTTGGGCGGGGTCGCACAGGGAATTGGATTCGCACTGTACGAAAAAGTAGAATGGCGCAGCGGACGCATGGTGAATTGCCAGATGACGAATTACATTGTGCCCACGTCATCCGATATTCCTGAGATCCGGGTCTACTTTGAAGAACTGGGCAATCAGTATGGCGCGTTCGGCGCCAAAGGAATCGGCGAACTTCCCATGGATGGGCCAGCACCAGCTATCGTCAATGCGGTCGTAGACGCCTTGGGGGAACCCCTTAATTCGGTGCCATTGTTGCCGGAGGACATTTTCGAAGCCACAAACCGCTTAGAGAGCACCGAATCCGTCTCCTTCTCAGGAGTGACATGACGCCATCCCCTGCGCCGAAAATCCAGATTTCTTTCACCCTGAATGGTGAAAGGAAAACTATCGGTGCTCACCCGATGGAGCGTTTGCTCGACGTTCTTCGAAGGGATCTGGGGCTGACCGGCACGAAAGAGGGCTGCGGTGAAGGAGAATGCGGGGCCTGTTCGGTGTTACTGGACGATACCCTGGTCCTCAGCTGCCTCATACCGGTGGCGCAAGCAGAAGGCGCCAGGCTGGTCACTATCGAGGGAGCTTCGCTAGATGAACGATTGCGTACTTTGCAGGAGACCTTTCTCGAATACGGCGGGGCGCAGTGCGGCATCTGTACGCCCGGGATGATTTTGGCCGCCGGGCACCTGCTCAGACAAAATCCTCAGCCTACAACTGAGGAAATCCGCGAAGGGCTAGCCGGCAATTTTTGTCGCTGTACCGGGTATCTACAAATCTTTGAAGCCGTAGCGGAAGCCGCGCGCCGCTCCCCTCGCCTATGAGGTCCGATCCCGCCGACTTCGGATGGCTCACTCCCCGAACCCTCGAGGACGCCTTAGAGGTACTGGGCAAAGACTCGAAACAGTGGCTCCCGATCGCCGGCGGCACCGACATCATGGTGCAGTACGCGGCGGGGGCACTCAAGCCTAGGAAGCTGCTCAACATCTGGAATCTACCGGAGTTGCGACAGGTGAGCGTTTTCTCTCAAGAGCTGCAAGTCGGGGCGGGTTCCACCTATACCGATCTGCGAAACAATCCAATCATTGCGGGCGAGTTTCCTCTGCTTGCCCGCGCCGCCAGTTGGACCGGCGGCATTGCCAACCAAAACCGCGGCACGCTAGGCGGCAATATCGTCAATGCTTCCCCCGCGGCCGATTCCTTGCCGGCACTACTCGTCTATGAAGCGGAGCTGCTACTGGTTTCGGTGCGCGGGGAGCGACGACTAGCCTATCGGGACTTTCATACCGGCTACAAACAAATGAATCTCGAGCCGGGCGAGCTGATTCGCGATGTTAGCCTCCCCCGAAGGTTTTCCGGATATATTTCCTATGCCCGGAAGGTGGGGCCGCGGAATGCGCAGGCGATCTCGAAGGTATGCATAGCGGCTGTGGCGCGTATTCAGAGGGCTCTCAGCCGAATTACCATTGCGGACGCGCATATTGCGCTCGGAAGCGTGGCCCCAATCCCGATTCGACTGTATGAAACCGAGCAGGTACTGAAGGGCAAGATACTCGATTCGGCTCAAATGGAACTGGCCGTCCGAACCGCGATGAGCGAGATTAAGCCCATCAGCGACATTCGTTCTACCGCCAGGTACCGCGCCGCCGTGGTTAGAAACTTGATCGGCGAGTTTCTTGCCATCGTTCAACAAGGAGAGGCCCCGCGTGAGTAAGACGCTGGCGCATTGGAATCGCTTGCCCGCGCCCAAGGCTGCGAAAGAGATCCTGCCCTGTTGTGGATCGCGGGCCTGGGCGCGAGCGATGGTCAGCCGCCGACCCATTACGGCAGAAGCTATGCTACTGTCCGCTGCGGACGAAACTTGGCGTGCCTTAAGCCACGATGATTGGATGGAAGCATTCCGCAGCCACCCTCGGATTGGCGAGTCTCGCCCTGAAGGTCAGAACACCACAAGCGAGATGGACAGCCGTTCCGGGCTTTGGTCGGCACGCGAACAGAGCGGCGTAGCTCAGAGCGCAGACAGCGTCAGGGAAGCCCTCGCCGAGGCCAATCGCGCGTACGAGAGCCGCTTTGGACGCACTTTCATCGTTTGCGCCAGCGGCAAAGAAGCTCGGGAGATCCTGAAGATCCTGCGCCGAAGATTGCAAAATGATGCCTCCACTGAGCTACAAGAAGCGGCCGAGGAACAGCGTCAAATTACCCAGATTCGCCTAAAGAGGTGGCTCGCGGAATGAACGGCATCTCAACTCACGTCTTGGATACTGCGCGGGGAGCGCCGGCCAGAGATCTGGGAGTGCGGCTGGAACGAACCGATACTTCCGGACAATGGCGCATGCTCGGTTCCGCTCGTACGGGTAATGACGGCCGTTGCAGCCAGTTATTACCCGAGGGCCAAGCGTTATTGCCGGGGATCTACCGCCTCTCCTTCGATACCGGCACCTACTATGCGACCGCGGGTGTAGAGAGCTTGTACCCCATCGTGCAAGTGACCTTTTCTGTGGCAGAGGCTGAGAGCCACTTCCATATTCCATTGCTGCTCAGCCCCTATGGGTATACCACCTATCGAGGGAGCTGAAGAGATGATCGAACTTGGCGAAAATCGCTATGGAAAGTCGCGCGTGCGGCTGGTGCGGGTCAAGCGCGACCCAGAGCGTCATCACCTACGCGAGTGGACGCTTCAAGTGTTACTCGAAGGAGACTACGACAGCTGCTTTCGCGAAGGCGACAACAGCAAGATCCTGCCCACCGATACTATGAAAAATACCGTGTATTGGCTGGCCCGGAAATCTCAGGCCGCCTGCATGGAAGATTTCGCAAAGGAACTGATCGATTTTTTATTAGCGCGTAACCCTCAAGTCTTGTCCGCAGAGATAAAGTCATGGGAAAAGATCTGGGACCGAGTGCTGATCGGCGGCAAGCCGCATCCCACTGCATTTGTGCAATCGAGTGCCGAGCGAGCCACGACTCGGGTACAACGGACTCAGAACTCTGGTTTCTCGATTGTGTCCGGTCTTGAAAACCTAATCATGATGAAAACGGCGGGGTCGGGCTTTGAGGGCTACATTCAGGATTCTCTCACGACGCTCGAACCCACTCGCGATCGCCTCTTGGGAACCTGTCTCAGCGCTACCTGGGAGTATGCCGCCCAGGAGGCCGATTTCGACCGCTTGCGCGGCAAGCTTCGCGCGCTGCTGGTTGAGGCCTTCGCTTGCCACGACAGCAAATCCGTACAACACACGCTCTATGCCATGGGAGAAAGGGTTCTAAACGAGGTTGGGGAGGTAGAGGATATCGAGTTAACCATGCCAAATATTCATTGCTTGCTGGTCGATCTGTCACGTTTTGGCGAGGACAATCCCAATGAAGTGTTTATGCCCATCGACGAGCCTCACGGCTACATCCAGGCGCGTCTTCAACGACAAGGAACGAGGTAAGAAAAGTGTCAACGGTTGCTGGGATGAAGTTGGCGGCCAAAACCGCGATCGAGCGCTGCCGGAAGCTGTCGCGCTTTAGCGAGCAGCCCGGCTGCACGACCCGGACTTTTCTCTCGCCCCCGATGCACGATTGTCATCGCGAAATTCGCGAATGGATCACGCCTCTCGGAGCCGACATTCGGATCGATGCCGCAGGAAATTTGCGTGCCTTCTATGCCGCTGGCGCCCCCAATGCTCCTCGGCTATTGGTCGGTTCGCATCTGGATACGGTGCCGAATGCGGGTGCTTTTGACGGCGTACTCGGCGTGATACTGGGTATCGCGCTGCTCGAGGCGCTCGATAACAGGCGGCTACCTTTCGCCATTGAGGTTGTCGGCTTCTCCGAGGAAGAGGGGGTTCGCTTCGGCGCTCCATTTTTGGGCAGCCTCGCGCTGGTGGGAAAGCTCGACGAAACCTTGCTTGGCCGGAAGGATGATCGCGGTATCAGCGTACGACAGGCGATTGAGCACTTTGGATTGCAACCAAACCATCTAGAGGATGCTCGTCTAAAAGGCGACACCCTCGGATTTCTGGAGTTTCATATCGAACAGGGACCGGAGCTCGCAGAACTCGGGCTCCCACTCGGTGTCGTCGAAGCCATAGCCGGACAGAGTCGGTTGGAGTTGACGTTTGTCGGTGAGGCAAACCATGCTGGCACAACACCCATGCGCCTCCGGCGGGATGCCCTTGCAGGCGCGGCCGAGTGGATTAGCGCGGTCGAACGCGAGGCCGGCAAGGCCTCGGGCCTGGTAGCGACAGTGGGGGCAATTTACGCCAAGCCAGGCGCAACGAACGTTATTGCCGGAGAGGCGACACTGAGTCTCGATGTGCGGCATAGGTCGGATAAGGTGCGATCGAGTGCGGTAGAGAACATGCTTCAATTGGCGGGCGAGATCGCGGTCAAACGAAGACTTTCGCTGCGAAAACAGATGCTGCTCGATCAGCCATCGATAGCCCTGAATCCCCTTCTGGTCGCGGAAGTCGAGACAGCGGTGCGCCGAGCAGGTTGCCGGCCTCACCGCCTGGTTAGTGGCGCCGGCCACGATGCCATGATCCTAGCCGAGCATGTTCCAGCGGCCATGATTTTCTTGCGAACCCCTGGCGGCACCAGCCACAGCCCAGAAGAGACGGTTCAACTCGAGGACGTCGAAAAGGCACTTGAGGCGGCATTGTATCTGCTCGAGGGGTTGGCTTCATCCTCGTCGCTGAAGCGAAACGAGAACGTGCATGCATGAACTTGGCTACACACGCAGCCGGCGCCAACTGGATCATCTGCTACTAACTCCCGATACGTTCGTGCGAGCTGCCCTGCCCGGCATGCAAGCTTCGGTCGCCATCGTGCACGCGTCGCCGGCCCTGGGGGCTGGCTTCACTGCTTACACGGCCGAGTTTCAGTCGAGCGGCCAATTGGGGCCGTCACAGGGCCAGCGGTTTTTGTACGTCATGGCCGGAGAAGTCCGGTTAGAAACCGAAGCCCAAGCCGCCCATCTCAGGGAACGTAGCTACGCCTTCCTGCCCGAAGGATTAGCCCATCGAGTCACTTCTTCAGGAATAAGCCGCATCGCCGTCGTCGAGAAGAGCTATCAGCGGCTTCGATCAACAGAACCACCGCGCTTGATTGTGTCCTCGGAAGATGCCGTCATCGGAACATCGCTCGACGGAGATCCCGATCTCCAGGTTAAATGCCTTTTGCCGGACACGCCGAGCTTCGACTTCGCAGTGAACACCATGACCTATCAGCCGGGCGCTGCCCTGAGTCGAGTTGAAATGCACGTGATGGAACATGGGCTATTTATGCTCGAGGGGGGTGGAATCTATCGCCTTGGAGAGGCTTGGTATCCGGTCAAAGCCGGCGACTTCATCTGGATGGGACCATGGTGCCCCCAGTGGTTTGGGGCTATCGGAAAGGTTGCCGCCAAATACTTAATCTACAAGGACTGGAACCGAGATCCGCTGGGAGAAGCGGGCCGATGAAACTCGAGATTGACAGTGGGCGGCTGCTTTCTGAACTCGAGGGCCTGGCCTCGATTTCCGATGCCGAACCGCCGGCGGTCACCAGAATCGTTTTTACGCCGACCGACATGCGTGCTCGCGCGCTTGTGATTCGCAACTGTGAGGCAGCTGGGCTCGAAGTTCGTCAGGATGCGATCGGAAACACCTTCGCCCGCTGGCCAGGCACGGAACAAGACGCACCCGCCGTTGCCACTGGCTCCCACATTGACGCCATTCCCAATGCCGGAAAGTACGATGGGGTGGTCGGTGTCCTTGGGGGACTTGAGGCCATTCGCGCACTCAAGCGCTCTCAGTTCCAGCCGCGAAATTCCCTTGAGCTAATCTTATTTACATCGGAGGAGCCGACGCGTTTTGGCGTCGGCTGCCTGGGCAGCCGTCTCCTATCTGGCACACTCTCTCCCCAGTCCGCCCGCAAGCTGGCCGATAAGAATGGCGAGTCGCTCGAAGAGCTACGGCAGAAGGCGGGGTTTCGGGGAGAACTGGAACAAGTTCAGCTGCCCAACGGATATTACAAAGCCTTTGTGGAGCTGCATATTGAGCAAGGCCCGATACTTGAGCGTGAGCGCGTGGGACTCGGTATCGTCACCAAAATTGCTGCCCCGGCGAGTGCCCGGATGTTGATCGAGGGCGCGGGCGGACACGCAGGCGGAGTGCTCATGCTAGACCGACACGATGCACTGTGTGCGGCGGCGGAACTGATTTTGGCCGTCGAGCAAGCGGCCAAATCAAGTCCATCCACCGACAGCGTGGCCACCGTGGGCATGTGTGAAGTGTTTCCCGGAGCGGTGAACAGCATTCCCAGCCGCGTCGAGCTCAGCCTGGATGTGCGCGACACCGATCTAGAACGGCGCGAGCAGGCGCGGCGTGCCATTGCAACCGCCGCCCAACAAATCTCTGAGCGGCGGGGGGTGGCAATAGAGATTACGGTATTTAACGCCGATGCTCCGGCCAATTGTGCGCCTGAGGTCGTCGGGGCCCTTCGAACATCGTGTCAGCGGCACGGACAAAATTTCCTGATGATGATCAGCCGGGCCTATCACGATTCACTTTTCATGTCGCGCGTGGCACCGGTGGGTATGCTATTCATTCCCTGCCGTCACGGCTATAGCCATCGGCCCGACGAGTATGCCTCGATTGAAGATATCGCGCAGGGCACTTTGGTTCTGGCCGAGACGCTTGCCGGCCTGTGCGGCTGATATCCACGATTGGAGGCGCCTACGATGAGGAAGCTGATACTAGGTTCTTTGATCTTTTTTGTGCTGACAGCCAGTGTCCTGACCGCTACCGAGGACCGTCGGAAGGTCATCATCGACCAGGATTGTTCCGGGCCAGGCGGCAGTAATATGCAAACTTTGTTGACGTTGATTCAGTCTCCCGCCGTCGAGGTACTGGGTATTACGGTGGTCAGCGGCAACCAGTGGCGCGACGAAGAGGTAGCCCGTACGCTACGACTGCTCGAACTGATTGGACGCACGGATATTCCGGTCGTGCCCGGAGCCGTCTTTCCCCTGGTACATCGGCGAAAGGAGGCCCAGCTCTGGCAGGCAAGGTACGGGAAAGTTGCGTTCGCAGGCGCTTGGGACGACCGCTGGTGGCACGAACACGACGTGGTCCCGAAACTGCTTGAAGGAGAGCCCCACACTAAGCCCGCGGACGAAGATGCGGCCCACTTTCTTATTCGCATGGTGCGCAAGTATCCGCATGAGGTGACCATCTATGAGGGCGGCCCCATGACGAATCTGGCGCTCGCCAGCGCCATCGATCCCCACTTTGCTGAATTTGCCGAAAGTTTGGTGTTCATGGGCGGAAGCTTGGATCCCGAGACTGACGATCCGGAGTTTCTCAGTGCGCCGCGTCACGAATTCAACTTTTGGTTCGATCCCGAAGCTGCCAAGAGCGTGCTAGAGGCTCCGTGGAAAAAAATCGTTTGCACCCCGGTCGACATCTCGGTCAAGACCCGAATCACCGGTGCTATGGTGGCGGAGATCGAGACCAGTACCAGCGCCGCCGCGCACTATGTGGTGACGTATTTTATGAAGGATCAGGGCGGTTCCTACATGTGGGATGAACTGGCCGCCGCCGCATGGATCGATCCCACGTTAATCACCAAGAAAGTAGTTCGCTACATGAGTGTAGATCTTGATCATGGCGCCGCGTACGGCAATACGCTGACCTGGACCGATCAAGACGATCCGAAGCTTGGCGCACACCTGGTCGAAATTCAAATGGAGCTAGATTTAGCGAGATTCAACAAGATGTTTGTGGATTTAATGAAGGCGCCTACGCCACAGGCGCCCTGAGCGGTCACTGCCCGTTTCAGCGCACTACGGGATCCAGCGCAACAGTTCGGGGAAACGGCGGTGGCTATGCCGAAAATCGAACTGCGGCACTGAATGAGAGCTGCATGCGGGTCTCAACTCGGAGATCGTTTTCTTGCTGTCATGGCGTGCAGCAGCGGCCATCGCGAGTCACAGGGGATCGATGGATTCTGTGGGCATGGCGAAGTTCGCACCGCGATGCTTTATCAGCATGGAGAACTGGCAGGTGCGACTTTGCTACAGATCAGTGGAAGCTGCACGTCGCGATTCAAAGTCTGCGCAGGTGTTGGACGAGGGAGATGAAATTCTTCACTAGCACCTCCTGATGTCTTTGTCGCTAACGCTGGATTGGGAGTAGGAGATAGCGGGCGACGCCTGCCCGGGTTTTCTGCTGTCTATCGCAGTTTTTCTTCTTCGATGGCTTCAATCCACAATTTGAGCGTAAGGTCCTCGCGCTCTGGATTGCCGAGCTGCCCGCGCAGCTCCTCCTGATATCGGTCTTTGAGAACTTCCAGGTCGAGCGGAACAGTTCTGGCTAGGTATTTCACATCGTCCCTGTCACGTTGAATGTTGCGCTCCAGCTTGGACAGCGCCAGATCGTAGGGGTCGAGAGCGCAGAGACGAAGATGGCTGAAGGCCTTCGGGAAGATCTCAGTCAGCCGATTCTCATAGTTTTCGGGTACGTGAGCTAGGCCAACGAGATCAAGATAGATCTTGTATTTCTTGTGTAGGGGGCCGCCCTGCATGCCAAGCTGCAGCATGGGTTCGCCGGCTTCTCTCGGCGCAATTTCCAGCACATCAAGATCTGCAGTTGGCCTTGAGAAGCCGTACACGAAGGTCACGACAAATCCTCCCATGCAGTCCAGACGAACGTCGGTCTCGATCGCCGCATCGAGGTCACCAAGGAAAGAGAACCAGGGTTCCGGGAGGGATTTGTCAGGGACGCGAGTACGCAAGATGCCTGGCCTCCATGTCCGTGAGGAGATTCCAGTGGCTCGCGGTATAGGAACGATGCTCCCGGAGCCATGCTCTCTCAGCATTGGTCATCGAGTCGTGGCAGAACGTATCCTCGCGTGCCAGTCGGGCCCTCTCCAGGACCTCTAAACATCCGCGCAGCTTTTGTGCCCGCTTGCTGTCACTTCTGCCTTCTGCTACCTCCCTCGCCAGAGAAACGGCGAAGCCCAGGCGGTTTTGCAGCTCACTCAGTTTGGCGTTTCGGACCAGCCACTCCCAATCCATGTCAACGTAGGTCAGCGCCAACCATGGCAGTCCTTCGGCAACTCGGGCGTCAAGATTTGGCTCATTAAGAGCATCCAGTAGGACGCCGGCAGGGTTCCTTCGCATCCTGGTCCTCAGAAAAGCGAACCTGGGATAGCCCAGTGCTGCTAGATCCGCGCCGAAATCGCGCCTCGCGGGAGGAGTCGGCCCTCCCGTTGGCCGCAGCAAGGGTAAAGCCGTCGGCGGAAGACGAAGTATTTTGAAGGCTTTACGGGCGATAGCCTGCGACACCGCACGGTGCCCTGTCTCGAGCATCGACAAGTAGGCCTGTGTGACGCCAAGGGCTAGCGCAGCGTCTTTTTGGGTCCAGTTTTTAGTCTGCCGCGCTTCTTTCAGCGCCTTGCCATCCATGCCCTGCTCGATACTAGCATAACATGATTTGTTATATAGGAAACTGGTCGTTTGCCGATGCCGTGCCCTCTATGCTGAAGGAATTCATCCTGGCCACGGCCGTATCTGCAAGCTTGCGGTACGTCGGAATGTCACCGGCGGCGCATGGGGAGAACACCTAAATGCGTGAAACATAGGGCGGGCAGACTTGAAACTGATGACTTGCGGATTAAGGTCGCCAGAGTTTCCGGTTGTGGTTCCGAGCTAAGCTTTTGATTAATCAGGCTGCGCGAAACCTGTCCGCACCGATGTAGTCAATCGAGAACATGCTTGCGCAAGATATCGACCACCTCGGCTAAAAATAAAGTTTCAGAGCAAACTGGATCACACGCGGGTTGTTCACCGTCCCGCTTATGACGCCGAAACTGCTAAGGGCGTTCACATCCTGCATTCCACTGCTCCACCCGGCAAGTAAAACTGGGGGTGATTAAAGAGATTAAAGAACTCGGCACGGAAATCCATCCGGAGGCTCTCTGTGATCGGGAAGTGCTTAATGAACGAGAGATCGGTGTTAACAAACCGCGGCCCATAAAGCGGGGCGCGATTTGAGGCCCCTAGCTCTCCGGGAGCGGCGTGCACAAAGGCGCAGGGATTGAACCAATTCTGCCGTGTGTGCACGTGTGCCGGAGCCAGGCAGGTCGGGTTGGCCGCCACCGGACCTGGCCGGTTGGGATCGCCAACCTGGTCGGGACGATTTAAGCCGTTTCCATTCCAGCTGAAGGCGACTCCGGAAACACCGGGGTTGCCGGGGGTACCTCCGTTGGCGCTGTCCACCACAAACAGCGGAAAACCGGTTGTGGCCTTCACGATCACATTCACATCCCAATTGCCCAACACAGTATTTACCGGTCCGCTCCAATGACCGCCGAATTGCTTGCCTCTGCCGACCGGCAGCGAGTACAGCACGCTGAGCGTAAACTGTTGATTGAGGTTGAGCTGCGAGAGTCCCCAATCGAATTTTTGATATCCCGGCAAGGGGAAGTAGGTGGCCCCGGGGAAAGTGCCGAGACCATCAGCAAACCCCGTATCAAAGGTCCTCGAGTAGGTGTATCCGACGAGAGCATAGAGGCCGTGTTTGACACTTCTTGTTTCTGCCTTTAACTGCAGAGAGTCGTACTGAGCTTTACCAAGGTCATTGTTGTTGTTTATGGTCAAGGGGAACAAAAACGTTGGTGCCCCCCACTTAGGACCGAACGCCGATCCACCGGGGCCACAGCCTCTGGTGTAACCGGGGACTTTACCGCATGCGGAGGGAGAGCCCACATTCAAGTTCAAGCCATCCACCAAAATATGGGAGCTGCGCGACCCTGCATATCCAGCCGTTAGCACCAGATTACCCAGAACCTGATGCTCGATATTCACGTTGAACTGCTGTACCCTGCCTTGTTTGAAATCCAGGTTCTGCGATTGGACTCCCCCCGGAAATTGCGACGGGTTGAGCGGGGCCGTGATGGGTTGAAGATTCTTCTGCAGAAACAAGCGTTGCGTTCCACAGTTAAGGGTGGTGTTCCCAAATGGGCATGGACCGAAAAAATTGTCGGATTCAGCAAAGTATGGCGGGTTCTCCCACAACCCTTGCGCCCCCTGGTTCCAAGAAGAGTCATGGTAGATGGCGAAGCCGCCACGGACCGCAGTCGTCTGGCTTCCCCAAGGTTTCCAGGCTAATCCTATTCGTGGCTCAAGCGCAGTTTTGTCGAACTGGATCCCAACCCGCGAATCAGAATGCGCGCAAATCGTGCACCCACTAATGAGCGAGGTCGCTCCAGCAACGAAGAACTTTCCGCTCGCGAAGTCAAAATTCGCCTGCCGGTTTTGCGCCTCCGTGATGGGGGTCACAAGCGCCCAGGCAAGTCCCAAGTTTAAGGTCAGATTGGGTGTTACACGCCAATCATCCTGCACAAACGGGCGAAACATTTTCCAGCGACGGCCTGTGGTAGCGCCGCTGAACGTCTGATCGTGGATACCACCTCCCAGCTGCCCCAAAAGCAGATCTGCTGCAGCGTCACCACTCAGGCCGAAGTTAATGAAGAAACCATCCTGAAACGCGTTGGTCTCTACGTTCATCTGCTGGATCCGGACTTGTCCGCCGACTCGGATATTGTGTTTGCCGCGAATCATATCGAAGGAATCGGCAATGGAGAACACATTCGTACCACCCTGGAAGGGAGCAAACCCACGATCGCCCAGAGCCCAATAATTGTTCATCAAGGTTGAGCTCAGGCCGCAACTGACGCAGTCTTTGGTGGACTGGTTCAGACTGACGGGATAACCAGTCAGGCTGCTGCATGCGCTCCCTAGATTGGCGCCCTGAATACCAATCCTCGCCGACTCGCAAGTCTTGTCGCCGAAGGAGAGGATGTGATTGAAAATTCGGTTATAACCGAAATTGAATTGATTGATGTTGCGCTCAGAGAAAATGTGGGTTTCCGATATCGCGGCGTTGCGCCCATGGTTGGTGATGCTCTGGGTGCTGGCAAAAGCCTCAGCCTCGGGAAATCCCGGAGAACCCCCAGGAACGAACGATGTGGCTTGGTCGTAACTGAAACGCGCGAAAACACTGTCTTGAGCGGACAAATTATGGTCTACGCGCACATCAAATTCGCCCTCATTGAGCCTTCTCACCGGTACATCGGCAAAGTTGGTGTTGGTCGAGAGGTTAGGACCAGTACTATGAGGATAAAGTTGGATCATCGCAAGACCAGTCGAATTGAACATGTTTGCAGGAATCTTGTTGCACGGGGTACCCCCGGTCTGGTGCCCGCGACTATCGGCGGGAATAGGATTTCCGGCGCCGTTGCATTCGAAGGGTACGAAGGGCGTAACCGTGTCCGCGGGATTGAGGAGATTGGTGAAGCCGTTCGGGTTCTTAGCTCCGCGTGGAATGCCCAAAGGATCTAAACTAAAGTCCCCATTCATCATGGCCTGGGTTGGAATCAGCCCTGAGAATGGCACTCCGTGGCGCTGTCTCTTCCCTTGGTAGTCAACGAAGAAAAACGTCTTGTTCTTCTGGATGGGACCGCCCAGCGCGGCGCCAAACTGATTCAAGTTGAATTGTTCCCTGGTGGCGGCAAAGAAGCTGCGGGCGTCTAGCTTCGTGTTGCGGAAGAACTCAAACACGGTGCCACGAAACTGATTGGTTCCCGATTTTGTGCTTACCAAGACCGTCGGACCGGCACGGGTTCCGTATTCGGCCGAATAGTTATATGTAAGAACCTTGAACTCTTGGATCGCGTCAATCGAAGGCAAAATGGAAATTCCGCCTGCGGTCAGCTCGTTGTTGTCGTTTCCATCCAGTAGCCAATCCGTGCTTTGGGCGCGCGATCCCCCGACTGACAGCGAGTAAGTCCCGCGTGCAGAAACCTCACTGCTGGCGCCAGCGTTAAAGAAGCTGTTGGGATTGGTTTCTTGGGTTGTGCCCGGCGTCAAGGTTGCAAGTTGAACGAAATCGCGCCCATTTAAAGGCAGATCTGTAACCTGTTCCGCGGTTATAACCTGTCCGAGAGTGGGATTGGTGGACTCGACCTCTACCGCGGTGGCGTTTACTTCCACACTCGACGTAACCGATGCCGGGGCCAGCGTGAAATCCAGTTCGCGATGTTCGTCGACCTGCAAGCGAAGGTCCTTCTCTTCGGCATCTTGGAAACCCTGGGATCGCACGCGAATCATATAAGTGGCGACGGGCAGCAGAGGAATCAGGTAATGGCCGGAGTTATCGGTCTTCGCGTCGCGAGAGACACCGGTGCCCTGCGAAGTTACGGTGACATCGGCACCGGCAACTACCGATCCGGTCTTATCGGTAACGGTGCCGGAGAAACTACCAGTGGCCTGACCATACAACCTCTGGCTCATGAGAATGGCTAGGAAACAGGAAAGCGCAAACACAAACAGCTTTTGGGTCGGCATGGTATTCCCCTTTCGCGGCCGCAAACTCTCTCACCTGGTAGCGAGTCTTCTGGTCAGGTAGGAAACGAATTACAATCCGCTAGTGGCAATGTTGTCAAGATACTTTATAGATGGTTAAGCAAGAAGGTTTTTGTACTGCGTGGTTCCCAGGGTCCTACGATTCTGCGCGGACGGCCCACTCCTGATCAAAACGCGAGCGCTGAGAGAAGGACTTTTGCGTGCCCGGGCTGGTGGTTGAAAGTGCCGCATAAAGGTTCGCACGACGGACCGCTTCATACTCCGCGAATCCCTCGGCAAGAAAAACCGCGAAACTTCCGATGAAAGCGTCTCCGGCTCCGGTGGTATCAACGGTAGTCACCGGAAACGCCGCCACGTGTTCCATGCCCTCGGCTCCAGCCAGCAGAGATCCATTTGCTCCCAAGGTGATGATGACCCGGCGGATGCCAGACGAGAGTAGCTTCTGCGCACATTTTTCGGCGTCGGGGAGATCGTGGAGCGTCATTCCGGTAATCGTCTCGGCTTCGCTTTCGTTTGGCACCAGATAGTCAAGGCCGGTTAACGCCTCAAAATCGATCGCCTGGCCAGGTGCTGGATTCAGGATGCAACGAATGCCGTGCCTGCGGGCAAACTGTATGGTGTAATAAACGGTTTTGAGAGGGATCTCGAACTGCAGGACAATGCAATCGACATGCTGCAAAGCATCTCGCGCGGCTTCTACATCCGCCGGGTCGAGCTTGTCGTTTGCGCCTTTGACCACGATGATCCGGTTCTGACCGGAGGGTTCGACGAAGATGGGGGCGACTCCGCTGGAAACGCCCTCCAACTTCCGCACGTGACATGTGTCGATGCCCAATTTTTGGAAGTTCTCGACGGTGGCGGGACCGAACAGATCACTACCTACGCGTGCGACCATCAGCACTTCGGCGCCGCATAGCTTCGCCGCCACTGCCTGATTGGCTCCCTTGCCGCCGAAACCAAGGTCGAAGCTCTGGCCGAAAATGGTCTCCCCGGGCTTGGGAAATTGTTGCGCGAAGGTGGTTAAATCGATATTCGCGCTTCCGATCACAGCAATACGTGGGGGTTTTGCCATTGGATCAGTTGTGTTCTCCAGAAATTCGGGCAGGGGCAGGCTTTAGGAAAAATCGAGTGTAGTGACCAACCCGAAACAGTGTCAATAGAGGCCTACGGAACAGCCGAAAAGGGGGGACATTTCTCGTCGGTCTTGACACCGGGTACAAGAATCGGCCTTGACAGCATTTCTAGGTGAAGACTAGGCTACGTTCCCGGTCGGTTCAGGAGACAAAAGACCCTGACATCCCACCTGAATCGCAGTTCGCGAAACCGCGTCGTTTTCGGGCTGCTGACATTGCCGGTCTTGGCATTGCCTTTGCCCGTGCTCGGAGGAATCCCCAAGAACCTCTTCGAGATGAATGGGGATAGTCGAATGCGCTGCGCGCGAACTGATACCTGAGGCGAAACTATGTTCACTCCCGAGAGTCTTGGTGTTGCCCTGATCATGATGATCACCAGTGCGATCTGCTGGGGCTCCTGGGCCAACACCTTCAAAGGGGTTAAGAACTATCGCTTTGAGCTCTTCTATTGGGACTATGCGATAGGCATTTTCCTGATCTCCTTGGTGCTGGCGCTGACCTTGGGCAGCACCGCTCATGACTCCTCAAGCTTTCTCAATAATGTCCACTCTTCCGATACTTCAAATATCATCTATGCGCTGGTTGGCGGAGCTTGGTTTAACTTGGCCAATCTGTTGCTCGTGGCCGGCATTGACATGGCGGGGCTGGCGGTAGCCTTCCCGGTTTCGATTGGCATCGCGCTCGTGGTCGGAGTGGTGCTGAGTTATGTGCTTCAGCCAAAAGGTAACGCGTTCCTGTTGGCGGGGGGAGTCGCCTGCGCTCTGCTGGCCGTGATATTCGACGGCAAGGCTTACGGGAGCCTCTCGGTTGCGGGGCGTGCTGTCTCACGCAAAAGCCTAGTCACCTGCGTAGTTTCCGGCATTCTCATGGGTTTGTGGGCGCCTTTCATGACCCGCGCCATGACCCGCGGCAGTGCCTTGGGTCCCTACAGCGCAGCGGTGTTTTTAACCCTTGGCGCCCTGCTCTCCTGCTTTCTTTGGAACATCTACTTCATGAAACATCCGCTCGTGGGAGAACCAGTGAGCCTTGCGGGGCTATTTCGGGCTCCGTTTTCGGCTCACGGCCTGGGGATCCTGGGAGGAGTAATCTGGGGAACGGGGACGGTATTTAATCTGGTGGCTGCCAGCTTTACCGGAGTCGCAATTTCTTATGCCATCGGCCAGTCGGCTCCCATGGTGGCCGCACTTTGGGGAATATTGGCGTGGCATGAATTTCGCGGCTCCGGCTCTCGGGCCAAAATCTATCTGCTTCTGATGTTTATTTCTTATGCTCTGGCAATTGCATTGGTGGCCCGTGCCCATGGTTAGGAAGCTGAGGCGACAGGAAAAATACCGCCGGCGGGGGTGTGCCTGCGGAATGAGCCGGCGAGGGCAACTTTTGATCTCGGCTATATTGTTGGTCGCCTGTCTTCCTTCATTCTCCCAGGAAAAACATAAGATCATCATCGATCAGGATGCCGCCGGAGCGGGCGGCACCGACCAGCAATCGATCCTCGTGCTAGTCCAGTCGCCTCAGACCGAAGTTATGGGCATTACGGTCGTGACCGGAGATCAGTGGCTTAAAGCCGAGTTGGCGCACACTTTACGCATGCTCGAACTCATCGGGCGCACGGACATTCCCGTAGTGCCAGGAGCCGAGAATCCGCTGGTACGGCGTAAAGAAGAGACGGAGTTACTAGAGCAAAGTTACGGGCGTTTTGCTTGGTTAGGGGCTTGGACGCCGCGACTTTACCACCCCCCGGACCAGCTGGGCGACATGCCTGAAGGCCTGCCCAAAACCGAACCAGCAAAGGAGGATGCGGCCCATTTTCTGATCCGCATGGTGCACAAATTTCCTAACCAGGTGACCATCTATGAAGGCGGTCCGATGACCAATCTCGCCTTGGCCATCGCCGCGGATCCTGGGTTTGCCGGCCTGGCCAAGGAACTGGTCTTTATGGGTGCCAGCCTCAGCCCGCTGACGTCGGATCCTGAATTCATCAATACGCCACGACGGGAGTTCAATTTGTGGTTTGATCCCGAAGCGGCTCACGTCGTGCTCCAAGCTGGGTGGAAAAAAATTGTGTGCACGCCGGTTGATATTTCGGTGAAAACACGGCTGACTCAGGAATTGCTCAATCAGATCAAAGCCGGCACGTCGCCGCCGGCCCGCTATGTTGGGCAATACGGCCGGCTGCGCGGGGAGTACAACTATCTGTGGGATGAACTGGCCGCGGCCGCGTGGCTTGATCCCAGCCTGATCACCAAGAAAGATACCCGCTTCATGGATACCGATCTCGCCCGCGGTGCAGAATACGGCAACACCCTGACATGGACGGAAATCGATCGACCCAGAAACGTTGGCCAGCCCGTAGAGATCCAGCTCGACCTCGACGCCGAGAAGTTCTATCGATTGTTTCGCGATCTATTGATGGCCCCGACGCCGGGGGGACCTTAACTTGAACTAGGGTGGCGATTCGGTTGTGCTTATCGCCCTAGTTGATCGAGCATCTTCTGGGCGTCAGCCTGGTCGGGCCGTCGCTTGAGAAGCTCGAGTAGTACTGAGCGGGCTTTGTCGGGCGTACCTTCTAAGACGTAGACCCGGGCGAGATTGAGGTACGACTGATCAAACTGGGGGGCAACGCGGATCGACCGTTCGAACATTTGCGTGGCGTCATCCAGCCGTTGAGTACGGACGTAGAGGATGCCGAGGTTGTTCAGTGCCTCTGGATAGATGGGACGAAACTGCAAGGCCCGCTCCAGGTATTGGTAGGCATGCGCGGTATCGTTGAGCTGAGCGTAGACCATCCCCAGGCTGTAGTTCGCATCAGGATCCTGCGGCCCGATCGAGACCGCACGTTCGAGGATGTCGCGAGCTTTCTCCCACTGCCGCTGTTGCCGATACACGTTTCCAAGATTCGTTAGGGCAATGAGATAGTCGGGACTGAGGCGTAGCGCCTCTTCAAAGTTCGCGATGGCATCGGCCGTGCGTCCCTCACGAGTAGCAATCAAACCAAGGTTGTTCCAAGTATTTGGCAGGGTATCAGGGTAGCTGAGTTGAAGCTTCGTGACTCGTTCAAAGCAGTCACGAGCTTGTTGGTTTTCCTGTTGCGCGAGGAATACGCTGCCCAGGCCATAAGAAGCTTCGGCGCTCGATGGATTATCGCGCACCGCGCGCTCAAATGAAGCACGAGCTTGTCGGAAATAACCGCGCTGAAAAAATATCGAACCGTAGGAGAGATAGTTGCGGCGAAACTCCACAGCCTCGGCCAAACCCGCAAAGGGTAGGGCCTGGGCCACACGCTCGGCTTCGCTCGCAGGCATGCGGCGGGAGTCTAGCTCCACTCGCGCGTGATCGATCGGGCCCTGATACAGTTTAACGATCTCTCCCGCTGGATTGATTAAAAACGAAGTTGGCAAACTGAGATCTCGGTGCCGGTCGAAGAGATAACGGTACAGTATGTTATAGACTCCCGCGGTTTCGTCCGTGGCCCGAAGAATCGGAAACGAAAGGCCTTGCTTAGCCGCCCACGCCCGAAAATTTTGCTGCTCTCTGGATTCGTCAACCTTGACTGCGAGCACCTCAATGCCGGCGGTTGCCCAGTGCTTATAAGCCTGCCCGAACGTTTTTAGATCCTGCTGACAGGCCGCAGAATCCGCAGTAAAGAAGTTGAGGAGCACGGCTTTACCGCGCCGGCCGGCCAGACTGATGGGTCGTTCCGATAGGTCGGGCAAGGAAAAGTCCGGTGCCTCTATGGGCACAAGCAGCCAGGTCTCAACCGTGGCAGGTAAGGGCTCCAGGTCGACCAAGGCCGATTTCCGGAGTTCGGAGGCGCGTCCAGCTGGGCGTCTCTGTCCATCCCGCGGCGAGATAACTGCCTCGAAGGGCTCCTTGCGCCAGGCGCTCGAGCCCTCTTCGATCGATATACGGTGATTTGAGGGAAGCCCTTCAAGTTCCTGGGTTAAACCGCTCGGCCAGCGAACGGAAGCACGAACGGGTCCTTTCTCGTTCCCCAAGCCAAAAAATAGCTCTTTGCTGTGCTGGGAAAGAAACCCCGATCCGGCCTGGAGAGTACGCGTCTGTCGGCCCGAGTTACTTTCAACCGTAACCGTGGCTCCAATCGCGTCGCGATTACTCTTCGTACCCTGAAGGCGAAAGGCAATGGCAGGAGGAAGATCTGGCAGAACATTGCTCAACAGCCGCAGCTGCGGAGCGTTGCGATTTTTCAGCACCACTTCGAGGCGCCCATCATGGTTGAAGTCGGAAAGCGCAAAAGATCTCCCATCCTCTAGAAAGTCCATGCCGACGACTGCGGATACATCGGAGAAGGTTCCATTGCCGTTATTGGCATAAAACACATTGCGCTCGTAACCGCTCCAGGTCCCATCAGAACGGATCAACTCGTTGATGGCGTTCCACCCCTGCTCATAGTCGTAGGAGGCCTTGGCTTGGCTGGGCGAATTGGCGACCACTTGCCGCCAAAAAAAACTGTTGAGATCCTCACCGCTCCTTCCTGAGATCATGCCGTTGGTGACATAGAGGTCGAGAAAACCGTCGTGGTCAAAGTCCCAAGCATCGCTCGACCACGCCCAACGTCCCATGCCCACGCCTGCCGGGCGCGTCCGATCCTCGAAATGCGTTCCGCCATTCAGAAACAAAGAATTGCCCATGGCATGTTTCTGATAAAGCCATCGAATATCAGGCGGTGCATCCTTTTGAAACATCGCTTGCATGGAAACTCGTTCCCCGGCCGCGGTCCACATATCCGCTACGTAGAGATCCTGTCGACCGTCATTGTCATAATCCAACCAGCAAAGGCTCATGCCCGCGCCGACATCCTCCACTCCCATTTCCGCGGCCACATCGGAAAAGGTCCCATCCCCATGGTTCAGGTAAAGATTCTTCCGGCCAAAGTCATTGACAACGTATAGGTCAGGCCATCCATCCCGGTTGTAGTCGTTCCACCCGCAGCAAAAGCTATAGCGAGTGTTGTGTTGGCCGAGACCCGAGGCGCTAGTTACGTCCGTGAAGGTCCGGTCGCGGTTATTGCGCATCAAAAAGTTCGGCGGGCCATTCTCGGCGGCATAGTACGGAATCGGATATTTGTATTGCCCTGCGCCCTGATAATAGATGTAAAGACAAAAGTAAATGTCCAACCAGCCATCGCGGTCATAGTCCGCGATGGCCGCTCCGGCAAATGCCCCTTGCGGAGTATTGGCGAACTTGAAG
>Ga0126381_100001411_pt1 | contig 25918 bp, 19 predicted proteins | sample PanSoiMetPlot_28_FD_96465 | JGI IMG/M metagenome (GOLD analysis project Ga0126381, IMG submission 96465) | Tropical forest soil microbial communities from Panama - MetaG Plot_28 | ecosystem: Environmental > Terrestrial > Soil > Tropical forest > Bulk soil | place: Panama | collected 2016-02-17
GTTATCTCACCACACCCGTAGCGGCACATCCCCCGGCGTCCATCCGAATCCGATGCGCACATCGTAGACCGGCCGGTTGTACTTGCTGAAATCCGGGCTGCTGTACCGCCGCGTAGTGACGCTAACCAGTGCATGCAGCGTGCGCGCGATCTGTCGCGTGGCAGTAAATCCCCCAGAAACGTTGTTGTACTGGCCCACCAGATTCCCCAGAGATTGCGATCGCGAATAGGCGACGTTCGCGCCGAAACTCCATCGCCGCAAGCCGGTGAAGTTGTAACCGACCGCGCCGTCAGTGGAAGAGGAGGTCAAAAACAAGCCATTGCCGGGAATCACCTGCCTTCCCGCCGATACATAAGCAACGCCATTGTGGAATGTCCGCGAAATTCTTATGTTCACGTTGGGTATGAATGCCACGTTATACGCTACGGTCGGAACGAATTGATATCCCAGCAGAGCCTGAAGCTGCGGCGCCAGGGTGACGAGCTGTTCAAAACGGTTCTCCACTCGCGAAAAACCTGCGTACCCGCTGATTTCCCACCAGCGCGTCAATGAAGTCGCATAGGTTACCGCTCCCGAGTGTATGTCCGATCCGCCCAAAATCCCCGTGTAATCGTAGTGCGCAAAATCGTACATCACGCCGAGCGTGCTGCGCCGCGTGATCCTGTATTGCATGTCGCCGCGGGCCTGCGCCCCCGTCATTCCATAGAGCGCCGACGACCGCCGCCGCACCAGGTATCCCGACCCGCTGAAATTGAACGAGAGGCGCGCCGTCTTCTGAATCGTCAGGCTGGCTTGTGTACTCACAAAAAACGTGCGGTTGTCGTAGAAGTCCGTCGTCGGAACGTATGTCGAATTGGGATCATACCCCGCCGTCTGAGGCAGGCCGAGCAATCCGAAATTCCGAGAGAAGATTCCCGCGGTCTCGGCGAAGTTCACTGCCACGTGCCTCGAGATTTGGTGTGTGATGCTGAACATCAGAGACTGATCGGTCCCGTCATAATACGTCTTCTGATTGTAATGGCGATACGACCCGCGATAGTCCAGGCCGATTCGGGTGTGCCGCCAGCTATGTATCCCGCTGATTCCGACAGTGGCTTCTACACCCTCTCCCGTCTGGTTCGCCAGGTCGCCCGCCGCGTTGACCACAGACACTCCTGACAGTCCTGTATCGTACACCCCGGTAATTTCCAGATAGGGCCGGAAGCTGATTTGCGGCGAAGCCATTGCCGAGGGCGACTCGCCGCGCGAGAGAATCGCCGGGCCGGCGTACTGTCCGAATGCCGGTACGGCCAGCGCGATTGCGGCAAGTCCTTTAGCCAGTCTCACTTTAGCGGTTCCTCCGTCGCAAAGCCCAAACTCAAAGTCTGACGCGCGTATTCAATTTCTGTCAAGCTTACCAAGTGTTATGTAACCCCCTGCCGGCCGGGTACCGCGACGCGAAGTTTTCCACCTCTGTGAGAAAATGGCCCTGTGCCCGAACCACAGGTTGCTGTTGAAGCTACTGCCAGGATTCTTGAGGAAAAGATCCGTTCCCGTACCGCCCGCGTGGGAATTGTAGGACTCGGCTACGTCGGCCTGCCGCTCGCCGTCGAATTCGCCCGCGCCGGCTTCTCGGTCACCGGCATCGATATAAGCGAAGATAAGACGCGCCGCGTGAACGCCGGCGATTCCTACGTCGGCGACATCCCCACTTCCACGCTCCGCCCACTCGTCGAATCCGGCAAACTCGCCGCTACCTCCGATTTCCGCGCCGTCCTCGAGCTCGACACGATCAACATCTGCGTCCCCACTCCCCTGCGCAAGACCAAAGACCCTGACATGAGCTTCATCGTCTCGTCCTGCCAGGAAATCGCCCGCCACTTCCACGCCGGCACACTGGTCATCCTCGAATCAACCACTTATCCCGGCACTACCGACGAAGTCGTTCTACCCATGCTCTCCCGCTCCGGCCTCGAGGTCGGCAGCGATTTTTTTCTGTGCTTCTCGCCGGAGCGCGTCGACCCCGGCAACCCCAAGTTCCAGACCGCCAACATTCCCAAAGTGGTCGGCGGCGTTACTCCCGCCTGTACCGAAATGGGCCGCCTGTTCTACTCGCAGGCCCTCCAGCGCGTCGTTCCCGTCAGCTCCACTCAGGTCGCCGAAATGGTGAAGCTGTTGGAGAACACCTTCCGCATGATTAACATCGGACTGGTGAACGAAATCGCTTTGATGTGCGCCCGCATCGGCATCAACGTATGGGAGGTCATCGATGCCGCCGCCACCAAGCCCTTCGGTTTCATGCCGTTCTATCCCGGACCCGGCCTCGGCGGCCACTGTATCCCAATCGACCCGTTTTATCTGTCCTGGAAGACCCGCCAGGCCGGCATCGAAGCCCGCTTCATCGACCTCGCCGGTTACATCAATGGTCAGATGCCGCACTTCGTCGTCGACAAAGTGCAGAACGCCCTCAACGACGCCGGCAAGCCCGTGAAAGGCTCGCGCATTCACGTCATGGGTGTCGCCTACAAGCGCGATATCGACGATATGCGCGAATCTCCTGCCCTCGATGTGATGCTGCTACTCCAGAAGCGCGGCGGCATCGTCACCTATAGTGATCCCCACGTGCCCCATCTGAAGCTCGATGACCTCGACCTCGAAAGCATGCCCGAACACCGCGTCTCCGAAGCCGACTGCGCCGTCATCATCACCGACCACACCCGCTTCGACTACACCGCCCTGGTCGATCGCGCCCCTCTGATCGTCGACACCCGCAACGCCCTGAAAGCCTTCCAATCCCCGAAAATTGTCCGCCTGTGATAGGTAACGCCGGCGGTCTTGCCGCCAGCGAGGTGGACCGTGACCTGGGCCGCGAAGCGGTGCCGTGCGCCCGACCTCCGTTCTCCTGACTCCTAAAAAGGAATCTGCCTCAGCAGCGTCGGAAACAGCGACTGAATCATATCTACACCGCTGTCCACCGCCTGATCGATGCCCTGCGACACCGGAATCGTAACCCTCACCAGGGCCGAATCGCTGCGCCGGTACCGGATCGAGTCCGCCACCAGCCAGAATTTCGCCGATAGCTCCTCTGCGATCACCTTGCCGTGGCTCTGATACCAGTACAGGCTCACGCTGCGCTCATCTCCGTGCTGAACAACATAGCGATTGATCGCGATCGGGCTGCTCCATCCCGGCACCCGCACGTTTAGCAATCCGCTAGCGCCCGGCACTGGCTCCCATCCCGAGCCCGGCAGGCAGTTCTTTGGCGAATGCGGCGACTGTCCGTAGCGCGTACTCTTGAAGTAAGCGATCCACAAGTACGATTCGCCGCGCCCGGCGCTGAAATAGATCCGGTTCAGGGTATCGTCGGCGCGGAGCACTTCCTGAACCTCTTTTTCCACCGGTATCTCCTTCACCATATGCCACGGGCCGAGCTCGGCTGGAAATGTGGCAAGCGGTAGAATCGCCGGCACGTTTTCGCCCCGAAATTCGAGCGCATAATATGCTCCCGCCTGTAGCAGCAGAAGCCCCAGCAGAAGAGCCGCGTACTTGTGATTCAGCAATTGCATCGCCGTCTTAGGATATCAGCCCACCCGGTAGCGCCGGTGATCTTGTCACCGGCATACCTGCTCCTGTTACCATCGACCAGTGCGCGCCATCACGCTTCTCTGTGTCACTGCCTGCCTCGCGCAGGCCCAGACCGGCGCCAACATTCTCCTGGTCGTAAACCAAAACTCTCCCGTCTCCCGCCAGATCGCCGATTACTATCGCCCGCGCCGCTCCGTCCCCGCCGCCAACGTCTGTACTATCGATGCCCCCACCGACGAGACCATCTACTGGCCCACCTTCATCTCCCGTATCGAAACGCCCGTAGCCAACTGCCTGAAGAAGGCCGGGCTGGTCGAAAAAATCCTCTATATCGTCCTCACCCTCGGTGTGCCCCTGCGCATCGACGGCAAAGGCGGCTCCCTCGAAGTCTCCGAGCACTCTTCCGTCGATTCCGATCTCGCTCTGCTCTACGCCAAGCTCCACGGCCGCCAATTCCAGCAGGCCGGCGCCGTGCCCAACCCATACTTCGGTAAGCGCGACATCCCGTTCCGCCACCCGCTGGTGCCTATCTACCTGGTGACCCGCCTCGGAGCATACGACCTCGCCGAGGTCAAAGCCATGATCGATCGCTCTCTCGCCGCGCGCAACCGGGGAAAGTTCGTCATCGACGCCGGTCCTGGAAACGCCGACGGCAATAACTGGCTGCGCGCCGCTGCTATGCTCCTGCCGCCCGATCGCGTCGTCTTCGATGACACTCCCGCGATTCTCCACGATGAACATGATGTAATCGCCTACGCCTCCTGGGGCTCCAACGACAACGGCCGCAAGACCCGCTGGAGCGGTTTCCACTGGCTACCCGGCGCCATCGCCACAGAGTTCGTTTCCACCAATGCCCGCACGCTCAAGCGCCCACCCGACACCTGGAACATCACCAACTTCCAGGACCGCGAGCACTTCTTCGGCGACTCCCCCCAAAGCCTCAGTGCCGACTACATCCACGAAGGCGTCACCGGCATCTCCGGCAACGTTTTCGAGCCCTTCCTCGCCGGCTGCATCCGTCCGGAATACGCCCTTCCCGCCTATGCTCAAGGACGCAACCTCGCCGAAAGCTTCTATGTGGCCCTCCCGTTCCTGAGCTGGCAGGGCGTCATCCTCGGCGACCCGCTGTGCTCGCTGGGGAAGCTGTAAGTAGCTCTGCTTCGGAAAGTCTTTGTAAGCCGCAATTTCAATCGCTTACGCTCTCAGCCCCAATTTTCTCGATGGGCCGCACTGCTACCCTGATCGTCGGGTAACGTCTTTCTTGCCGGCCGGCAAGCGTTGCACATAAGTTGCACATAAGGTGATACTGATCTCCCGGAGGGATCCCGCGAGGGCCCCTGTGCGCACTAGCCGATGTAAAGCGGTCCGCAACGGGAGAATCTGGATTTCGAAATCCTAAAGCTGAGTGGGATACTGCTTGCAGCTCGAGAGTGCCCACAGGGGCTTCAGAGTAGATGCTTCCAAACGGCAAGGGAAAGGGCCGCCATCCAGCGGTCTGAGACCTCGTCAGAAGCTCTTCAAATCATTGGGTGGCGGAAACGCACGGCGACAAGTCCGCGAAGCCCCGCCACCCGCAACGAAATATTCCAAACCCACCGCTTGGCCGCAGTGTCTTCTCCTGACTCCTGTCTCCTGACTTCAGTTCTCCAATCTTGATCGCGTTCACCAGCGGCTGATCCGCCGCACCCAACGAGTAATCGCGCTCCACGTACTCGTACAGACCGGTCCGCTGTAATGAATCGAGAATCGTCTGGCTCTGCTCCTCCGGAACGTCCAGCACGCTCATGCGCAGCTCGGGAATGTAGCGCTTAGCCATAGCTTGGTGAGCGCGCAGGACGCGGTCCGTCGCCCCGGCATCTGCATCCCTGCGATTTCCAACCACCAGGCGCCAGGAACATGGTCGGGCGGATCCGCCGCTCGTACCGTCAGGCCGCCGGATAACAGGATAAAGAGGCTTGAAAAACTGAATAACTTTATGACCTCCGATCGTGTCGTGCGCACACACTCCTCCGCTATGAGGGCCGAGCGCACCTGCGGCCGCCCTCAATGAGCAGCTTCGTTTGGGCCGAATTGAGATTCAGGCGTATAAGTGGCGCTCATACGCCTGGACACGCCGCGACAATCAAGCTGAGCTGAGGAAAGAACGTGTGAACAGGAGCGTTGCGAGTGAGAACGTGACCTGGAGCAAGTAACAGCAGCAGCGTTATCAAAATTACATTAGCCGCTAAATAGCACGAAAGTCAACGAATTTCCAGAAAGTCAGTACTAGGGGAAGAATCAGAAAACGATTTGATAACAGAAGAGAAACAAAAAAGCGGTCCCGAAGGCATGCCGCCGGGACCGCAAAGGACTACAGCAGTTGAGACTGCAAGAGTAAGGAAGGTTCACTGCGGAAGGATCTGGATCGCATTCACCATCGGGTAATCGGCCACACTTTGACTGAACTGTATGCTCACCTGCCCGCCGGTGACGCTCACCGGAAAAGTTCTGTCGAGCGCGATGTATGGACCCCCTGCCTGCGCGACGATGTCGAAGTTGCTCAACACGGCATTCCCGTTGATCGCTACATTAAAGACTCGCTGGCCCGCGCTGCTGAACGCCGGCTCCGCGAATTTCAGCGTCACATTTGTAATTCCCGTTCGGAAGCTGGAAGGTATAGGTGAAATTACCCCAACGGCACGCCTGGTACAGCCCGGGAGAGTTCGTGTTGGCAAATGGAATTCCCGATCTGGCATGTCGGCGAGCCTGAAAACCCAAAATCGCCTGACCAGGTCTGCCCGGAAGCATCGATATATGCCGCCCCACCGGCGCGAAGCCGTAGTGTGGGCAGAGTAGAAGAAGGCGGCGTAGGGACCGGTGTGCCGGTGGCGCTGCCGCCCTGCACGATCTGGAGAGCGTTCACCATTGGGAAATTGGCGGCGCCCTGACTGAACTGGATCGAGATTTACCCCCCCGACACGTTCACCGGGAAGGAACGGTCAACCGCGGTGTAGATGCCGCCGGACTGGGCGAAGATGTCGAAGTTGCTCAGGACCTGCGTGCCGTTAATGGCTACGTTGAACTGCCGCTGGCCGGCGCCCCATAGCGCCAGTTCCGCGAACTTCAGCGTCACCGAGTAACTTCCGTTCGCCACCGCAAAGTTATAGCTGAAGTTTCCCCAGCGGCAATACTGATACAGGCCCGGGTCACTGGTGTTGCTGATGGGTGCGGGTACCTGGCAAGTTGGGCCGCCCGTCGAGCCCCAGTCGCCCGCCCACGTCTGACCCATGCTATCCACATACGCCGGACCGCCGGCACGGATGAGGATCGGATTGAACGAAGTGGTGGGAGTCGGCGTTGGGGGTGGTGGCGGAGCGCTCCCACCCTGCTCCAGCAGACTCACGAGTTGCTGTGCACCCAGGCTGGGATTCGCGCCTAGCGCCAGCGCTGCCACCGACGCCACCACTGGCGTCGCCAGCGATGTGCCGTACCACTCGCCGTAGCTTCCGCCCAATGTCGTGGTCATCATGTCCGTGCCTGGCGCCGCCACCGTGATCCACGGACCGTAATCGGAAAAGGACGCGAGATTGTCATTTTCGTCAGTCGCGGCCACTGCGATCACGTTGTTGCAGGCTGCCGGATACATCGGGGCGGTCGAGCTGTTGTTCATGGCCGCGGCCACCACCACCGCGCCTTTGTTCCACGCGCAATCCACGGCGCTCTGCAGCACAGTAGACGCCTGTGAACCGCCCAGGCTGATGCTGATCACACGTGCGCCCCGGTCCGCGGCATATTGGATGGCAGCAGCGATATTCGAGTAAGCAGCGTATCCTGTGCTGTCCACTGCCACCAGCGGCAGGATTGGGTTCTGCCAGGTAATACCGGCGACTCCGATCCCATTATTCGCGATCGCGCCGATCACGCCTGTGACGGCCGTTCCGTGCCCGCTGGTGTCGGCCGTATTGCTGCTGTTGGTGACGAAATTCCAACCCGCCATTAGCCGGCCCGCCAGATCCGGATGACTGCCGTCCACGCCGGTGTCGATTACCGCGATGGGAGTGCCGGGCGCCCTTACGTTCTTTGGTCGTTGCCGGTGCCTTCGTTCATGAAGAGGAAATGTCGGAGAAGAACAGCAGCGGGCACCTGGTTTTGTTTTGTCACACACAGATAAGCGCCGTGTGAATCATAACCTTACTCCGTATCCCGTTGAGGTGTCAATAACTTAGTCTGCTGATTTTAATTGCCAATGTAAGGCGTGAAGAATTATTCGGATCGAAGATCTAGTACCTTTAGGGCGGCCGACGGAAAGTCTTCGGCTGTGAAGTCCGCGTCAGTTCCTTGTTCGCGCCCGTAGCCGGTCATCACTTGAATGGTTCGGATACCGGCGCGCTTGCCGCATTCTATGTCCGACTGTTTGTCTCCAATCAGAAACGACCGCGACAAATCGATCCCAAACTCTTGTGCCGCTTCCAGCAACATTCCGGGCTCAGGTTTTCGTCTGATGGAAGCGGCACCGGGGATTTCCGGGGAGTAGTAGCATGCATCGATCAGTTCGCTTCCCAGTTGCCGCAGTAATTCCTCTTGCACGGTATGGTACTCTGCCTCAGTAATAAGACCGCGCCCAATGCCGCTCTGATTGCTCACCACAATTAGGAGAAAACCCGCTTCCTTCAACTGGCGAAGCGCCGCCGCGACGCCCGGGAACACGCGCACCTTCGAAGGGTCGCCGCAGTAGTGCACCTCTTCCATCAGCGTGCCGTCGCGGTCGAGAAATACCGCGCGGTTTTTCATGCCGCGAACTCGATAACAGCGTCCACTACCGTGCGCTGCTCGACTTCGGTCATCTCCGGAAACACCGGCAGGCTGAGCGCCTCTTCCGCTAGGGCTTCCGCGACCGGTAGCGGCGCCGTCGGTGCGATCTCGCGAAAGCATTCCTGTTTGTGTAGCGGCACCGGGTAATAGATCTCCGATGCGATCCCGCGTGCTCCCAGATGTTGCCGCAGCGCGTCGCGCCGCCCGTTCGCGACCCGCAGCGTGTACTGGTTGATGATATGGTTCCGGTCCGGATGCGTCGATGGCGTTACGATACCGGGCAGCGCCGCGAGGGCACGCTGATAGAAACACGCGTTCCGCTGCCGTCCGGCCGTGTATTCCGCCAGGTGCGGCAGCTTCACTGCAAGCAGCGCCGCCTGCACTGCGTCAATGCGGAAATTGCCACCGATCGCGCTGTGGTAATACCGTGGCTCCATCCCATGATTGCGCATCAGGCGCGCGCGGTCCGCCAGCTTCGCATCGTTCGTTACCACAAGCCCGGCTTCGCCCAGCGCCCCCAGGTTCTTCGTCGGGAAGAAGCTAACCGTCCCGAATTCACCTAGCGCGCCCACCGGTTTGCCGCGATACTCCGCCCCGAAAGCCTGCGCCGCATCTTCGATTACCGCCAGGCCGTGCCGCCTTGCCAGGGCCAGAATCGGCTCCATATCGGCTGCCTGTCCAAACAGGTGAACCGGAATAATCGCCTTGGTACGCGGTGTGATCAGCGGCTCGATGCGCTCCGGATCGATGTTGAAACACGCGGCGCACGAATCGGCGAATACCGGCTTCGCCCCCAGCCGCGCAATGCACCCGGCAGTCGCGAAAAACGTGAACGAGGGGCAGATCACTTCATCCCCGGGCCCGATTCCCAGCGCCATCAGCGCCACCAGAATCGCATCCGTTCCCGACGAGACGCCGATCCCGTACCGCGCCCCCGCGATAGCGGCCGCATCAGCTTCGAACCGCTCCACTTCGGGTCCTAGAATGAACTGCCCTGAGCGCACCACTCGCCGGAACGCTTCGAGCAAGTCGCCTTCGAGCGGCAGGTTCTGCCGCTGTAAATCCAGCAAGGGCACACGCATGAAAGCACATGATAACGCGCGCATTTGCGACGCGGGCTAAATGCGCTACCCTTCGCCCCGAGCGATCGGCATTCTCCAGCCCGTACCGAATGCACGCGACGTCACCTTCAGTACCGGAGCAGCCTGCTTGCGCTTGAACTCCGCGTTGCGCACCAGCCGTAGCACGCGCCGCACGGTCGCCTCGTCAAATCCTTGCGCGATGATCTCCTCGGCCGATTGCGATCGTTCCACGTGCAGCTCCAGGATCTGGTCGAGCAGGTCGTAGGGCGGTAGCGTATCCTGGTCAGTCTGGTCCGGCCGCAACTCTGCAGAAGGAGGCTTGGTGAGCACTGCTTCGGGGATATCGGGTTTCCGCTCATTGCGCCAGTGGGACACCCGGTAGACCATCGTCTTCGGCAGGTCGGCGATCACTGCCAGTCCGCCATTCATATCGCCATACAGCGTGCAGTAGCCGACCGACAACTCCGACTTGTTGCCCGTAGTCAGCAACAGCGAACAGAACTTGTTGGACAGCGCCATCAGCAGATTGCCGCGGATGCGCGACTGAATGTTTTCCTCTGTCACATCCTTCGGCCGGCCCGCAAAAGCATCCTGTAGAACCGATTCATACATCTGCATAATGCCACTGATGGGCAGGGCAACGGTTCTGATTCTTAGATTCCGCGCCAGCTCCAGCGAATCGTCGATGCTCCCCTGGCTGGAATAGCACGAGGGCATCAGCACGCCGAGCACGTTGTCGGCGCCCAGAGCGTCGGCCGCGATTGCGGCCGTGAGCGCTGAATCGACTCCGCCCGAAAGCCCAAGCAGCGCCCGTTGGAAGTGCGTCTTGCGCGCGTAGTCGCGCACGCCCAGCACCAGCGCGTTCCAGATTTCGGCTTCGGGCGTGAAGTCGTGTTGGGCGATGCTACCCGTTGCGGTAGCCAGGTCCACTACGATGAGATCTTCTTCAAACGCCCGCGTGCGGGCGAAGAGTCTGCCGTCTGCATCGAAGGCGCAGCTTTCGCCATCGAAGATCAGATCGTCGTTGCCGCCGACCTGATTCACCATCACCAGCGGGCGCTCGTGCCGCCGCGTCATGTGGCCGAGCATGTCCTCGCGTAGCGTCTGTTTACTGACGTAGAACGGTGAAGCGGAGAGATTCAGGATCGCCTCAGCACCTTCGGCGACCAGTGTTTCGACCGGGTCGCGCTGATACCGCTGGCGCTGCCAGAAGTCGCGGTCGTTCCAGATGTCTTCGCAGATGCTGATGCCCAGCCGCCAGCCGCGAAAATCGAAGATCCCGGGCTCGCGCGCCGGCTCGAAGTAGCGGTCCTCGTCGAAAACATCGTATGTGGGGAGCAGCGTCTTGTGGAACAGCGGCCCTACCGCGCCATCGCGCACTACGGCGGCGCTGTTCAACAGCGGTCTTCCGGCGGGCGCCGGATTTTTCGTGGCGAGCCCGACCAGCAGCGCCGGTGCACCGCGAAGTTCGGCGGCCATCTGCTCCAGCATCCGGTAGGCTCGGTCGACGAACCCCTGGCTCATAAGCAGGTCGCGCGGGAGATATCCCATCAGGGCCAGCTCCGGCGTCACCACCAGGTCGGCGCCCTGCTCAGCGGCAGCCCGCACGCCGCGCACAATCAGCGCGGCATTGCCGTCAAGGTCGCCCGCGGTCGTGTTGACCTGCAGCAGCCCAATTCGCAGCGATGACTTCGTATCCGGCATTGAAATTCGATTATAAAAGGGAGGCTACGCAGCTCATTGACCTATTTAAGTCACCAGCACCACAATAGGGTTGTGAGGCGCCGTTCAGTCCGCACCTGCATCGATCTTCCGCCCGATCTGCACCTCCGTCTGCGCGAGGCAGCCGCGCGCAAAGGATGTTCCGCCCGCCAACTGATCCTCGCGGGCATCGAACGTGCTGTGGAAGAAGCGGAGCCACCGCGCCCCAAACGACGGTTGAGTCTCGATCCGCCGATTGTGCCTTCCCGAGGGCGGAAACCGTTCGATCTGACGAATGAACAAATCTACGACCTCATTGAGTTTCCCTGACGTCAACGTCTGGTTAGCCGCAATGTTGGACAATCATGTGCACCACCGGATTGCCCGAACGTGGTGGCAGGCCACGGAATCCGTAATCGCGTTCACACGGTTCACGGAAATCGCTGTCCTACGGCTGCTGACTACCCACGCTGCTGTGGACGCGAAGCCTCTCAGCATGGATGAAGCGTGGGAGTCTCGCGATCGGCTTTTTCGCGATGACCGCGTCACTCTGATGCATGAACCCTTTGGCATCGACCCGTTTTTTCGCCGCCATGCGTCTGGACGAACCGCTTCGCCGAAGCTCTGGGGCGATGCCTGGCTGCTCGCGTTCGCCGAAGCTGCAGGAGGAACCGTTATCACGTTCGATCAAGCCCTCGCCATACGCGGCGCGCATTCGCTGCTACTGACGAGTAGACCAACAGAATGACGCGATTCTCCATCTTGCCAGGTCTCCCGCCGTACGCTTCGTTGCCTACGCAGTTCTCTAGCGGCAGCGTCCGATACCGCGAGGGGCTTGTTGTGAGAGTTTCAGTGCGACGACGGCGTTTGGACCCCCAATGGTGAGAAGTAGATTCCGTTCAGTGTTGACCTTTCCGCAGGAGTGACCATCGGCGGCGCATATCCGTACCACCAGGCAAATGGGCTTGGCTGCGACTTATAGGGTGGTTCGGGGTCGGCGTAGCGAACCGCTGTTGCCGGCGGCTACAATCGTCTCGGAGGTCCACCATGGCAGTCGGAGCAGCAGGTGCGGCCGCAGCCGCAATCGCACAGGCCATAAAAGCTTCAGGCGTTCTGGTGTGCCTCGATCCGCCGGAGTTTCTGAAGATCGCGAACCGCGCTCCGGAGCCGCTAATCGTAGCTGCGACCAGCGGGTTCTTCTCCCGTAATTATCAATACCTAATGGGCTACAAAGGGCTCGCCTTCCACACCAAGTCCGATCAGCCGCTTCCATTGCCCGCAACCGCGGAGGTGGTTGCTGCCGTACGGATTTGGATTCCTGGTTAACTGCGCCGTAGCGCAGCCTTTTGCTAAACTTTTGACTACCCGATGAAGCTCTCCATCCTGATGCCGGTTTATAACGAGCGCACAGTCGTGGAGCGCTCGATGTCGCTGGTGCTCACGGCCCCTCTGCCGGAGAACATGGAGCGGGAACTGGTGGTGGTGGACGACCGCTCGACCGACGGCACCTGGGACATCCTGCAGCGCCTGGCGGACGCTTTTCCGCAGATCCAGCTGTATCGGCACGAAGTGAATCGCGGAAAAGGCGCGGGCGTGCGCACCGCGATCGAGAAAGCGACGGGTGACTTTTCTCTCATTCAGGATGCCGATCTGGAGTACGATCCTTCCGAGTATCCGCGCCTCCTGCGTCCCCTGCTCGACGGGCATGCCGACGCGGTCTTCGGATCGCGTTACATGGCGGGCGAACAGACTCGCATCCTGCCCTTCTGGCACTCGATGATCAACAAGGGGCTCACGCTCACGTGCAACATGTTCTGTAACCTCAATCTCACGGACATGGAGACGTGCTACAAGGTCTTCCGCACGGACCTGCTGAAGAGCGTCCCCATCCGCTCCGACCGGTTCGGCTTTGAGCCCGAAATCGTGATGAAGAGCGCCAAGCGCAAGTTCCGCATCTACGAAGTGCCCATCAGCTATCACGGCCGTACCTACGAGGAAGGCAAGAAGATCGGCTGGAAGGATGGCCTCAAAGCTTTGGGCGTGATCCTCCACTTCTGGATCATCGACGATCTCTACGCCATGCCGTACGGCCGCGACGTGCTCAACAACCTCACGGGCACTCCGCAGTATCTGGCCTGGCTCACGCGCAAGCTGCGGCCGCATATCGGCGATTCGGTGCTGGAGGTGGGAGCCGGCATCGGCAATATCGCCGGCCGCCTGATGGCTCGGCGCACGCTTTACGTGGCGGCGGAGAAGGACCCGCTGCATCTGCACGCGCTGCGCAACCGGTTTCTGCGCACGCCCAACGTAATGGTGCAGCGCCTCGATCCGGAATCGACGGATGACCTGGCGGCGGTAGGGCAGTCGTTCGACACCGTGCTTTGTCTGAACGTGCTCGAGTATCTCGATCGGCCCGACGAGTTGATCGATGCTCTTCGCGCCACGTTAAAGTCCTCCGGTTCACTGATCGTGCTCGTGCCTAACGGTCCCGGGCTGTTTGGCAGCCTGGACCGCAGCCTCGGACACAAGCGCCGCTTCGGCGCCAATGATGTCCGGCGCCTGCTGGAAGATCACGGCTTTGCGGTGGACCACGTCTACCAGTTCAACAAAGCCGGCGCGCCGCCCTGGTGGGCGTACAGCCGCATTCTCGGCTCGCGGCGCATCAGCAAACTGGTGTTGAAGCTGTTCGACAAGACGGTCTGGTTTTGGAGCCGGATGGAGTGGTTGATTCCGTGGCCCGGGCTTTCGCTGATCGCAGTCGGCAGGAAGAAAGCGGCCGGCAGCGAGATGCACAATACTGCCGCGTATGACGCTTCCAACGCGCGGGCCTGACGTCTTACGGCGACATACGCCGCTTCCATTGGGCCATCTTTTGGATGCCGGTCTTGCGCGACTCTTCTTCGGAGGGGCTCAAGCGGCGTCGTGAGGCCGTTTCGTTCAGCCCATTAAGCGCCTGCCCCATGATTTCCACCGCCCCGCTCCAGCGCTCGATCGCGGCATAGCAGTCGGCCAGCTTCAGTTGATTCTCGATCAGGTCATCAACCTGTGTCGCATTCTTGGGGTCGCGCCGCATAAGGTCCTGAAACAACGACGTGGTTACCGTATAGGCATCAATCGCCTCCTGCCACATTTTGCGCTTAGCGTAGGCGTCCGCACGTGTGGAGGCTACGTCGGCGCGGCGGTTCTCCAGTTGCAAAAGGCCTGGGTTGCGAGCCTCGGCGCGTACGATCGCTTCGTCGGCTTTGCGGCACTCCTCCAGCGCTTCCTGGAGGCGGCCGGCGTTCCCGTAACCGGCGCAAACGCGCTGGTGCGCGTAGGACAGCGAATCGTCGGTGAAAAGCTCGCCGGGGCGCGTCGCGGCGAAGTGCTCGATGGCATCGAGCGCTTTCTTGTAGTGCGGAATCGAAGCCTCGGCCTCACCGTGGTCGCGGAACCAGTCGCCGAGCACGGACTCGGCGGACATCAGGTCGAAAAATGCAGTACTGTTATTCGGGTCAGCAGCCTGCATACGCCCGGCCAGCTCGGCCGTGGTCTCCGCCGTCCGTTTTTGTTCACCCGGCGCGGCCATCTCGGGACGATTGCGAAAGATCAGTGCTAGCAGCGAATAATCGATGTACAGCTTGTGCAGCCTTGGCGCGCTGTTCGGGTTGGCCTCCGCCAACGAGCGATCGACTTCAAGCGCCGCGCGTATGTGCGGCAGCGCTTCTTCGTAGCGGCCGAGCCGCAGCAGAGCGTCGCCCAGACGAGCGTGTCCCAGGCTGATACCGACCCGTTCGGCCGTGGGATCACGGTTCTCTTTCGCCATCTCCGTCCATAACGCGAGCAGCCTTGACGACGGATCGAGCGCACGGTCGTACGCTGCGGTTCGGAATTCGATTGCGCTCAGATCGCTGTAAGCGTGGGCCAGTGCCTCGCGAACGAGGCGCGACGAGGCCACCGGCGAGTGTTCGCCAAGAGAGATCATTTCGCGCAGCGTGGCGCGGGCCGAATCGACCTCGCCCTTGATCGCCAGCATCTCGGCCAGCCGCACCTTGCCGCCGATGCGGTCGCGCAGAAATTCAGGAGAGGGATCGTCGATGTTTTCGCGGATCGACAGCGCCTTCCTGTACGTGGCCATGGCCCCGGCAGAATCGCCCAGATTCGCGTAGTAAGGATTGCCCTGCACATCACCCAGGCGGTCGTATCCGCGAGCGATCTCTTCCAGAAGCGCTCGGTTGCCTTTGGCCTCGCGCACCAGCGTGTCGTAATATTGCAGGCCGGTCTCAACCACCATCTTGCGCGCGGGCGTGGAGCCGGACAGGCTGGCAATAGAATCATGGAAATCGAGCAGGAACTTGCCCGCCAGCTCGCGCACCTGCTCGAAGCGGCGGTCGGCCCTCTGCCGCTCGGCATCGGCCAGGGCGCTTGCGGAACGGGCTTCGGCGGCAGCCTGCTCGGCGGCCCGCTGGCTGGCCAGGGCGCGTTCTCGCTGCTGCTCGGCGATGGCCTGCGCGCGTGATGCGCGCCGTTCCTCGATAGTGGCATTGATGGCGCCGCCGATCAGGAGCCCGAAGAAGACGCACCCCGCAGCGATAGACGTGTGATGTCGCCGCAGGAGCTTGCTGGTGCGGTAGCGGAACGACCCCTCACGCGCCAGCACGGCCCGGCCGTCCAGATGGCGGCGAATATCTTCCGCCAGCGCATCCACCGACGGATACCGATGCTCCGGCTCCTTGCGCAGCGCCATCAGCACGATGTCATCGAGATCGGCGTCGATGCCCCGCACAACGGTACTGGGCTTCTTCACTGGCCGCTCGCATACCGCGCGATCGATTTCGATCGGCGTTACGGTCTTGATCGGCTGCGCGCGCTCGCCGGCCAGCAGCTCGTAGAGGATCGTGCCCAACGCGTAGATATCGGCTGCCGTGGTCACAGGGAGGCCGCGCACTTGCTCGGGGCTGGCATATTCGGGCGTGAAGGCAAAACCGAGCATGGTGGCGGTCGCAGCGGCGCTTGCGTCCGCGGTGATCAGCTTGGCGACACCGAAATCCAGCAACCGCGGAGTACCGTCCGCGGTCACAAAAATGTTGCCGGGCTTGAGATCGCGGTGGACCACCAGGTTGCGATGGGCGTGCGCCACGGCTTCACAGATATGCAGAAAGAGCTGGAGGCGCGCCTTGGTGGAAAGGCCGCGCTCGCGGCAGTACACATCCACCGGGACGCCTTCGACGTACTCCATGACGAAGAAGGGCAGACCGGCAGCGGTGGTGCCGCCGTCGAGCAAACGGGCGATGTAGGGGTGCTCCAGGTTCGCCAGGATCTGGCGCTCGTGGCGGAAGCGGCGGAGCACCTCGGCGGTGTCCATGCCGCGCTTGACCACCTTCACCGCGACGCGCTTGTGATACTGGTCGTCGTCGCGCGTGGCGAGATAGACGACGCCCATGCCGCCGCGTCCGATCTCGCGTTCGAGCCGATAGGGACCGAGGCGCTGGCCCGCAAGCTCCTGCGAGCCGGTATCGGATTCAAAGAAGAGTGCGGCCGCGCTGCCGACGGCGGCCGCTACACCCGCGCCATCTTTGCGGTCGGCGGCGATGAGCGATTCCACCTCGGCACGGAGGTCGGGATCGCCTGCGCAGGCGGAGTCCAGAAACCGCGCCTGCGCCGCCGGCGGCAGGTCGGCGGCTTGAAGGAATAGCTGCTGGGTGCGCTCCCAGGAAGAGGGCTGCATGATGCTCGTTCAAGAATTATCGCGCACCCGGATTACGCGGAGGGCCGATCTAATTCGCGTTGCAGCCAGGCTTGCGCCACGCGCAGCTCGGAACGGACCCTCTCGACCGGCAGTTGCAGCACGTCGGCCGATTCCTCCGCGGTCAGGCCGCCGAAGAAGCGCAGCTCGATGAGCTGCGCTTTTTGCGGATCGGTCCGGCCGAGCGCATGAAGCGCATCGTCGACGGCGATCATCGCGGTGGGCCGTTCGATCGCGGCATCGATGGACTCATCGAGCGTGCGGGCCGGCTGCCCGCCGCCTCGCTTGTCGGCTGCGCGCGCGCGTGCATGGTCCACCAGAATCTGCCGCATGACATGCGCGGCGACGCCGAGGAAGTGAGCGCGGCTGTGATAATCCGGCTGGTCCTGGCCGACCAGGCGGATATAAGCTTCATTCACCAGCGCTGTGGGCTGGAGCGTGTGGCCGGGCCGTTCGCGCCGCAGATGGCTGTCGGCGAGGCGGTGCAGCTCGGCATAGACCAGCGGCATCAGGCGATCGAGAGCCGACTTATCGCCGGCCGCGAAATCCCGCAAGATCAAAGTGATAGGCTGGGACGCCATCAGAAATAGCCAGTATAGCGAGCCGCGCCGTACGAAATCAGGAGCGGACCGTAGAGGGGAGTGCGCTCTCACCCGCGATGGATTTGACATCGCTGCGCACCATTTCGCGGACCAGTTCGCAGAAGGTGATCTTGGGTTCCCAGGCGAGCACGCGGCGCGCTTTGGCGGCATTACCCACCAGGAGGTCGACTTCGGCGGGGCGGAAGAAGCGCTCGTCTTTGACGACGTACTCGCGATAGTCGAGATTCGCTTCCGCGAAGGCGGCCTCGCAAAACTCGCGGACGGAGTGGGTCTCGCCGGTGGCGACGACATAGTCGTCGGGCTCATCCTGCTGGAGCATCCGCCACATGGCCTCGACGTATTCGCGTGCGTGGCCCCAGTCGCGGCGCGCTTCCAGGTTGCCGAGCGCGACCTGGGTGGCCTGGCCGGAAAGAATGCGCGCGATGCCGGACGTAACTTTGCGCGTGACGAATTCAAAACCGCGCCGGGGAGATTCGTGGTTGAACAGAATGCCACTCACGGCATAAGCGTTGTAGGCTTCGCGGTAGTTGCGCGTCAGCTCGTAGCCGGCTACTTTGCTGATGCCGTACGCGGAGCGAGGATGGAAGGGCGTGTCTTCATCCTGCGGCACCCGCGCCACCTTGCCGAACATCTCGCTCGATCCGGCGAAGTAGAAGCGACAGCGGGGGACGAGCTGCCGCAGCGCGCCGAGAATGAAGTGCGTTCCGTTGATGTTGGTATTGAAGGTGGAAAACTCGTCGTCGAAAGAGTAGCTGACGAAACTCTGCGCCGCCAGATGGTAGCATTCGTCGGGTTGGACATCGGCGACTACTTTGAAAATACTGGCAAAGCTTTCGACCGAAGCGGCGTGCAGCGTGATGCGGTCGCGTACGCTCGCCAGGCGGGCGAGGCGATGCGCGGGATCTTCGAGGGCGACGCGGCGGACGGTACCGTGAACTTCATAGCCCTTGGCAACCAGCAACTCGGCGAGATAGGAGCCGTCCTGGCCAGTGATTCCGGTAATGAGGGCGCGTTGAGGCATGAAGGTTTATGGTAGTCGAATGCACCACTCTAGCGATAACGGCGGAGAGCCGCGGGTTAGAATGAGGCTTCCTAACCGAAGATGACGGGGCCGAAAACAGCGAGGATCGCCGAACGCGCACGGCAGCTCTACGCCGCATCGGTGGCGGGAATCGAGTCCGCACCGGCGTGGTGGACGGCGGTGGTGATCACGGCCAGCTCGGAGCAGCAGGCGGAACGCTACCGGACCGAGATTCGGCGGCGGCTTGAGGGCGGCCAGATTCCGGAGAAGCCTCGCTATCTCGTGGTGCCCGACTTTGCCGGGAAGCGGATCGGCAGCGGCGGTGCGACGCTGCACGCGGTTCGAGAGCTGGTGAAGGAGGCAGCGCCGGCTACCGACGGCTTGGCGGCGTGGTGGGCGAAGCAGCGCGTGCTGCTCATCCATTGCGGCGGCGATTCACGGCGGCTGCCGCAGTACTCGCTTTCCGGGAAATTGTTCAGCGCGGTTCCCGGGGGAACGGTGTTCGACGAGATGCTGGCGCTCTCCAGCGCCTGGGCCGAGCGTCTGCCGTCGGGATTGGTTGTGGGGTCTGGCGATGTGATTCTTACGTTCGACGCGGAGGCGGTCGACTGGAACCGGCCCGGTATTACCGGAGTGGGGCTGCTGCAGCCGGCCGAAGTGGGGACCGGGCATGGAGTCTACGTGGCCGATGAGCAGGGCCGAGTGTACGCCTTCCTGCAAAAGCCTTCCGTGGCGCAGATCGCGGCCGCAGGCGGGCGGCGCGACGACGGGCTGGCAGCGGTGGATAGCGGTCTGCTGCGGTTCGATCCGGACTCGGCCACACGGGTTACGGAAGCGGCTGACGCCATTCTGGCGGCAGCCGCGCAAACGGAATTTCCGGAGATCGACCTGTATCAGCACTTCACGATGGCGCTGACCGGCGAATGGAAGCCGGAGCCAGGTGATGCACCTGCGTTCCACGTGCTCGCCATGGCGCTGCGGAATCTGCGGTTCTGGTGTTCAGTAGTGGCCGGCGCCTTCACGCATATCGGCACTACATCGCTGTTCCGGCGATTGATGACGGAAAACGCGGAGGTCTCACGCCTGCAAACAGCGCAGCAGAGGTGGGGTGCGACGCTGCAGCCAGGGGTGCGCTCGGGCGGCGTGGTCACGGACAGCGTTTTCACTGGCGGCGCGGATTTGAAGGCTGGGACTGTGGTCCTCGATTGCCACCTGGAAGGGCCGGTGCGGGCCGCCGCGGGCGCGGTACTGCACGGTCTCGACGGCATCCCCGGCGCTGTGGAGGTGCCCGAGAATACGGTTGCACATCAGCTCCCGGTGGTGCTGCCGGATGGAAGAAAAGGTGTGGTAGTGCGTGTCTACGGCGTCGAGGACGACCCCAAGGCGGCGGGCGATCGCGCCACGTGGTTCGGAAGGCCGCTCGCGGCTGAGCTGCGCACACTGGGAATCGGCGCCGAAGCGGTGTGGCCCGGAATCGCGCCGGAGCAGAGGACGTTGTGGAATGCGGCGCTGTTCCTCGTGGGCACGCCGGCGGAAGCGTGGTCGTGCGCGCAATGGATGATGGGGCTGGGAAACGGCTACTCCGCAGGGAAGTGGAGCCGCGCCGAGCGTCTCACGCTGGCCACCAGCGCCCAGCACGCCGATGGCGGAGCTTTGGAGGCTGCCCGGGCACGACGATTGAAAGCATATTGGCGCATGAGTGCGCTCTCGCTGGTGGAATCGGGAACGGATATTACGCCGCTGCTCGCCAACGCGCCGGGCGCAGGACCGCTGGCAGAAACCGGCAACATTCTATGCCGGAAAGCGGCGGCGCAGGAGGAGCCCGCTCCCACGGAAGCGGCAAGCCTTTATTACACCGCAAGTCTTTTTCTGGGGCAGGCCGGCCTGTCACAGGAATCGGGGCGGGCCCAGGAAGCGGCATTCCGCATGGTGCACCAGTCGGTGGAGGCGGGCGCGCGCCGTTCGGGCGAAGCACAAGCGCTTCCAGCCGCGTGGCAGGCGGATGCGGTGACGGTGGACGGACCGGCCCGTATCGATCTCGGCGGAGGCTGGTCGGATTCGCCGCCATTTTGTTTGGACTGGGGTGGCACCGTGCTGAACGTCGCAATCCTGCTCGACGGCCGGTATCCGATCCGCGCGACGGTGCGGCGCTTACGCGAACCCGTGGTGCGGTCTATTTCCGGATCGGATCAGTCGTCTGCAGAGTACCGGACATGCGAGCAGATTCTGCAGTCGGCGACTCCAGGCGACGAGATGTCGATTCCGCGCACAGCGCTGAGCATGACCGGACTATTTCGGGCTGGCGAGCCGCTGGGACGTGTGTTGGAACGAATGGGCGGAGGGCTGGAGATCCGCACCGAAGTGAATTTGCCAATGGGCTCAGGCCTGGGAACCAGCAGCATTCTCGCGGCGTGCCTGGTTCGGGCTATAGCAGGAATCAGCAGCGAGGCGATTGACAATCAGACGCTCAGCGATCGTGTGATGCGCCTCGAGCAACTGATGACCACGGGCGGAGGGTGGCAGGACCAGGCAGGCGGGATCTTCCCAGGGGCGAAATTGTTGTTGACCGGTCCGGGGCTGCGGCAGCGCATTCGCGTTCAGCCGTTAGGGTGGACGGAGGAGAGGCGTCGGGACTTCGAGCAGCACGTGGTCTTGTATTACACCGGCATCCGCCGCGTGGCGCGCGATCTTCTGCGGCAGGTAGTTGGCCGGTATTTGGCCCGGGAGACGGCAACGCTGCAGGTGCTGCACAGCATCAAGACTCTGGCGCTGGAGATGTCGCACGCGACGCAGGAAGGCGACTGGAAGCAGTTGGGCAGCCTGATGGACCGCCACTGGAAATTGAACCAGATTCTGGATCCCGCTACGACCAATGCGCCGATCAACGCGCTGCTGGAGAAAGTGCGGCCGTATGTTTACGGTGCAAAGCTGGCCGGCGCTGGCGGTGGGGGATTTATGATCCTGATCGCGCGCAGTGTGGAAGCGGCGGGCGAACTGCGAAGCCTGCGGGCAGAAGCGGCGCCGAGCGGGGGTGCGGTTTATGGATGCACGATCGCGGATGAGGGGCTGCGGGTGAAGCAGGGATGAAGAACGCAATCTCGGCGGAAGCAATTCCTCGGAAAGGAATGGATATTGAAAAGTCGGAGCGATTTCAGAGGGGCAAAGTCCTGAGCGCTGGCGTCAGGGAGGTGCATGGAGAATTCTAGTGTCTTGTCTGGGCCATTCGATCCCACGATTTTGCTGTGCGGATGAACCGCGTGGCCACCAGGAGGCCCAGCAACGCCGCGCTACAAAATACCGAGCCGGGGGGTTCCGGAACGGCAGAAGAACTCGAAGTGCTGTCGGTCGGATCGTTTGTCGGAACTGGATCCCCGCCATTCGGTGTCTGACTTCCGCCGTTTGAGGAAGTCTGATTACTGGTTACGGTATTCTGGCTACCAGTTGTCAGGAACAAGGGACTTCCGCTGTTATTTGACCCGCCAGATGGCAGCCAAGTTGTGCCAGAAGCCGACCCGAAGGAGAGCGATACATCCGAAAATGGGTCGCTTCCGTCTGTGGGCAAGCTGGAATCGGTAGAGAACTCGAACACCACCGAGCTGTCGAGATACATTCCAGTTAGGCCCGTGGGATATGGACCGTTGCCCAAAATGTCGCTCCCGTCGCTGCCGCATTGGGCACACAACAGCCACTCAGCACCATCCGCTTCGAGCCCCCACCCAGTCGTACCTGACGGGAGCATAGTGGCCGAGCCGGTGCCATCCAATTGAACGAATTCACCGCTACTAGTAACCAGAGCTACGCCGCCAGCGGAAAGCTCGAACTCTATACCCGTGAGCAACGTTTCAGCTCTTGCATCGAGGTGGTATTCGAAACGGTAATGGTGAAATGGTGAGCATCAAGGAGAGTAAAAATAGCTGTGCCGGAGATGGGGTCGCCATTGCTGTCCAGACCAGTCAGGCTAAAGTCAAACGTGGGGAAAGCGTGGAGTGTAGCTGCCCCGAAAATCAATCCCGAAACCAAGAGTGCGCGCAGCATAGCCCAAATGCTTGAGGCGCAATTCGCGCCCTGTTGAACAATACCACATACGGCGCGGATAAGTAATAATCTCAACAATTTGAGGTACTAGTAGTTTTAAGTGTCGATCATCGAAGCTGTAAGACTTCTTGCAGTCGAGGCAAGCAGGAGAAGTCGCCGATTGGTAATCGTCTTCTCTTCTCTGAACTACCCCAATTAGGCCGTCGGTCTCTCAGATCGTGGTGCAATCCCGAACTGCGGAGTTGGTGGGCCTCACGCGACGGCCTGTCTACCCGAGTACTCCGTCTTGGGGCGACGAGGGAACTGGTAATTGGCAATTATCTGCGTTGGTCTTGCAGTTCGGCCAAACGCGTCTCCAACCGGCGAATCGCTTCTGCGTGTGATTCGATGATCCGCTGTTGTTTCTGTACTTCATTGAGCAGCAGGATATTGATTTTCTCGTAATACACAGTTTCGATCGTGCCGTCGGGTTTCCTTACCGCCAAGTCGGGTGCCACGTCGGCAACTTCTTCGGCGATGAGCCCATAGTGTTCCGCGCCGTCTGGTCCTTGCGACTTATAGTAGAAGCGCACCGGGCGGAGGCCCATCAATACACTGGTAGTATCACCCAGGTCGCGGATATCTCGCTTTACGTCGCGCGAGGAACTCACAGTCCCGAATTGACCGTTGGAATCGATCACAACAGGTATGGCGTCGCCTACGGTCGTTATAGCGCCACGAACACCAGCCGCAAAAAAGGACGTCTGGGTTCCTGGAGTACCAATGCGAATCGCCCCGCTGTCACTGAATACACCTGAATTGCCGATGTGAATGTTATTGTTACCGGCGGCGACGTAGTAGCCAGCCTGGTAACCCAGTGCTATGTTATTGGTTCCTGTGTTGAAGTACAACGCGTTGAAGCCGGCGGCCGTATTGTTATTTCCGGCAATGTTCAAATACAGTGCGTTGTAGCCGGCCGCGGTGTTCTGGCTTCCGGTTGTGGTGTTGCCCAGAGCATAGTAACCGGCGGCCGTATTGTCCTGTCCAATCGTATCGGCGTACAGGGCGTATGCTCCGGCGGCGGTATTGTAGCCAGCGCCGCTGAAATTCGCCAAAGCACCGTAACCGATACCGGTACTATAGCTCCCGGCGATATTGCTTTGCAGCGCGCCATAACCCGCGGCTGTATTGTACTTTCCCGTAGTGTTGAAGTAGAGTGCGTAGCCACCGCCAGCCGTATTTTGGCTACCAGTGCTGTTGAATGCCAGGGCGTTATACCCTAAAGCGCTGTTGTTACTGCCTCCGGTGTTCACGCCTAATGCAAGCCCACCTGCGGCGGTGTTGCCGTTCGTAGCGTTGATGATCAGTCCCGGACGCCCTTGGAAGCGCAGGCTACCGGTCAAATTAATATCCCCAGTCACATCGAGCCCATTGGGGCCTACGGCCAGACGATTGGTTCCGCTGCTTGCCACATTGATCGTTCCGGTCGCTGAAGAGTAAATTCCGGACGTGGCGTCCCCTGCGAAGGATATGGCGGGCGCCGTAGCGGCGCCCGTGCCTAGCATCAGCGTGCTGGGGGAAACATAGTAACCGTTGATGTCCACTACCACTGCCGTCTGGCTGTATAGCCAAAGGTCAAACGATCCTGTCGCATTGACGGGAAGCACGACCGCGTTGCTGACGATATTGCCTGTTGCGATGGAATTACCCTCGTAGCCCGTGAGGGCGGTCGTGGCCTGGCAAATGGCAGCCGGCGTTCCTGTGGGACACACGGCTAGAAACGTAAAAGTCGTGCCCGAGGGCGGCACAACCGTGATGTTGGCTGAATAAGCCATTGCCGGCGGCAGGCTGCAAGGAGTGAAGGAGGGAATACCAGGCGTGATGTAGGTTCCGAGGGGGGCGCTCGGAACCGAGATGCTGTGCGTGGAGCCGGCTAACCATATTTGGTATGCGGGGTAGATATTTGAGCCATAGACACCGGGCATATTGGAACGGGTATCCAGCAGGCGACAGGGTGTCACCGCTACGAGAACGCCATATGACGTTCCGTTGCCCGGGGCCGCCATCTGTGGCGTAATTCGATTGTCGGAGGCCGCCCTGACCCGGACCGCTTCCACCTCCGATGGGGTGGTCGGCTGCCAGGATATGGGCGGCGACCAGTTCTTGAGCTGAGCGGCGTCAATACCTTGGGCATGAAGGCCGCATGCGATAAGGCCGAGCACAACGAACCGGGATCGCGGTTTCCACGAAATCGCCACAATGTCCTTTCGGCCGGCGAAAGACAGACGCACCAACCGGCACGAATAGCATCGGCGGTTAACGCTCTCGCCAGTAGAGCGGCCCGGCACTGCGATGATGGTGGACTAAAGTATTTGCACTGGAGAGCAGTGTGATAGCGCCCGCGACCGCCGGGTAGCGACTTTGCATCGGGTAGCGGTTTTGCATAAAGATGGGCGCGTCGCTAGGAGTGCGACGTGTAATCGGGCAGATCAAAAGGAGAGTCAGCGATTGCCAGCAGCCGTCGCACTCTCGAGCGCGGCTATCCGCGCCTCCAATGACGCAATAGCCCCGAGCTTCGCTTTGAGTGCCTCAATCTCGCGCGCCTGCTGCTCAACCGTGTGCTGCTGCTCTTCGATCATGCGCTGCTGCCGCTGAACTTCGTTCAGCAGCATCGAATCCAAAACCTGATACTTAACCGTCTCAACTTGCCCATCTGCACTGCGCGCCACCAGATCGGGGTAGACCTTCGCAACTTCCTCAGCGATGAGCCCATACTGGATGGGCTTGGCGCCATCCGCAAACGGCTTCTTGTAACGGAAGGTGACCGGGCGGAGTTCCATCAGCCCACGGCTCGCCAGACCCATGTCGTGAATGTCTTCCTTGTACCGGCGCGAGGAACTGATGGTGCCGAGTTGGCCGTTGGAGTCAATGAGCACGGCAATGGCGTCGTTGCTGCCGGTGGTGATACCGCGAATACCTGCGGCGAAGAACGCCGTCTGAGTAGCTCCGTCGGTGGCGATTCCGCTTGTGCCGCCTCCAATACGGATCGTGGTCGTGTCGCCGGAGGCGCCGCCGGTCCCGATATGAATGTTACTGGTCCCTCCAGTGACATGGCCTGCCGCGCCCCACCCGATTGCGATGTCATTAAATCCGTTGGTATTGCTTCCGAGCGCGCCAGTACCCACAGCAACGTTCTGCGTCCCGGTGTTGCTGCCCAGAGCTCCGCCACCGACAGCAGTGTTGCCATTGGAGTTATTGGCGGCCAGGGCACCACCCCCGACGGCGACATTGTTGACTCCAGTAGTATTGGCGTTCATCGCGTTTTGACCGATGGCCGTGTTGTTGTTCCCTGTGGTATTGTTCTGCAACGCGCTGCCGCCTACGGCCGTGTTGGAGCTTGCAGTCGTGTTGTTGTTGA
>Ga0126381_100001413_pt1 | contig 25884 bp, 17 predicted proteins | sample PanSoiMetPlot_28_FD_96465 | JGI IMG/M metagenome (GOLD analysis project Ga0126381, IMG submission 96465) | Tropical forest soil microbial communities from Panama - MetaG Plot_28 | ecosystem: Environmental > Terrestrial > Soil > Tropical forest > Bulk soil | place: Panama | collected 2016-02-17
CGGGGATCCCGCCGCATAACCCGGCGGCGCCGCTGCGGTCGGTGGCGGCGGTTGAGGCGCGCAAGCCGAAACCGCGATGAGCGAAGCGCCCAACACTAATGCCTGCTTCATTTGTTTCTCTCCGTTCGGTATAGCCGCCGTCGAGGCGTTACTATTCACTTACAAATTGGTTTTTTACCGTACTCGTTAACGCAAAATCAAGCTCCGGATTAAACTCGCGGTTGACGCGGAAGAGAGGGACCACCGACGCAAACCGCGTGGCTTCACGGTCGGCCCCTCCCATCCGGTAGCCGTGAGCTTGTTGGCACTTGGATGCCGATATGGGGTTGTTACTGCACCGCGACCGTGGCCGCCGGTGGTGGTGGGTGGTGGTTGCGGCACGCAGGCCGCGACCGCGGGGAGTGTAATCCCCAGTAGGTGCGACTGTTTCATCTGGTCCTTCCTTGTAAAGGCTCGCTTCGACGATCCGAGGCAGTGGAACGGACGGTCGCCGTTCATTGGACTGTCAGCCGCCGTGCGCCTTTGACATTGCCGCCAAGACTTGGTCGACGCTAAAGCTCGAAGGCTTTTGCCGCGGCGGGAAGTCCTTGAACGTCTCGACGAACTGGGCGACAAACGCTTGCGCTGGAACGAGCAGATACACTCGGCGGAGTTCCCAGTCGAAATAGGTATTTGACGTGATGTCCGCTCGCTCATACGGGTCCAAGCGCAGATTGAACAGCTTGGGCACGCGACGGCAGACAAAGGGCGCAGCCCAAATCTCGAAAGTGCCTTCGACTTTCTGCTCGCAAAACACGACCTTCCAGTTCTCGTAACGCATTGCCACGAGCTCGGCGTCGTCGTTGATGTAGAAGAACTCCTTGCGCTCGGAATTTTCCTTCTGGCCGGTCAGGAAGGGCAATTGATTATACCCGTCGAGGTGAACCTTGAACATCTTTCCGGCCGCGTTGTAGCCGGTGAGCAGCTTGTTCTTGATGTCGGGTTCGCCGACCGCTGCCAGTAATGTCGGGAACCAGTCGAGCGCCGAAAAAATCTCGTTGGTAACCTGACCCGGCTTGATATGGCCCGGCCAACGGATCATAGCTGGTACCCGATAGGCGCCTTCCCAGTTGGTGTTCTTCTCACTGCGGAACGGTGTCATCGCACCGTCCGGCCAAGTGTTCATATGCGGTCCATTGTCGGTGCCGTAGATCACGATCGTGTTATTGGCGATGCCGAGGTCGTCGAGCGTCTTGAGTAGCTTACCGACATCGTCGTCGTGCTCGAGCATACCATCTATGTATTCGCTGAGACCACTACGGCCCCGATATTCCGGCCGCACGTGGGTATAAAGATGCATGCGCGTAGCGTTCCACCAGCAGAAGAACGGCTTATTAGCCTGCGCCTGCCGCTTGATGAAGTCGATCGCGGCGTTTGAGGTCTCGTCGTCGATCGACTCCATTCGTTTCTTGGTCAGCGGGCCGGTGTCCTCGATCGTCTGCTTGCCGATCTTCCCAAAGCGCGGATCGACGATCGGGTCGTCTTGCTCGGTGGCCTTGCATTTAAGCACGCCGCGCGGGCCGAATTTCGCCTTGAACGCCGGGTTCTTTGGGTAGTCCTCTTGCTCGGGCTCTTCTTCGGCATTGAGGTGATAGAGATTGCCAAAGAACTCATCGAACCCGTGGACTGTCGGCAGGAACTCGTTCCGGTCGCCGAGATGGTTCTTGCCGAACTGGCCGGTGGCGTAGCCGAGCGGCTTCAGCGCCTCGGCGATGGTGATGTCCTGAGGTTGCAGGCCGAGTGTCGCGGCCGGCAAACCGACCTTGGTCATGCCGGTACGCAAGCCGGATTGGCCGGTGATGAATGACGCTCGGCCAGCCGTGCAGCTCTGCTCGGCATAGTAGTCGGTAAACATCAATCCTTCACGGGCAACGCGGTCGATATTTGGTGTCTTGTATCCCATCACACCGAACGAATAGGCGCTGACATTGGCGATGCCGATATCGTCGCCCCAAATGACGAGAATGTTCGGCCGCTGACCGGCGGGTGCCGGCTGGGCCTGCGCTGGCCGAGCCTCTGCGACGGCGATCGGGCGTCCCGATCCGAGCGCCGATGCCGCTGCAAGGCTGGTACTGCCGAGCAGAATGCTGCGGCGGTCGAATGTGCGATCCTTCGTCTTTCGGTTGCGGTGGTCTTCAGCACTCATTTCGTATTCCTCCCACGGATGATGCAGCGGAAGCCGACATGGCTGGTCGAGGTGTCGACCGGCTCGGCATGGCGGGCCGCCGGGCGATAGCGGCGGCAGTAATTTGGCGCGCACAGGTGCGAGCCACCCTTCAGCACCTTGCGCGGTATTCTGATCTCTGGCTGGCAGGGATCGTAGCTGTCCTCCTCGCGGCCCCCGCGAGGGTTGTGCGGAATGCAACACGCCTTCTGCGCGTCGGCCTCGCGCTCGGACGAATACCAGTCGGTAGTCCACTCCCAGACATTGCCGATCATGTCGTAGAGGCCGTAACCGTTTGGCGGAAACGCCGTTACCGGGGATGTACGCTCGTAGCCGTCCTGCTTTAAGTTCTGGTGCGGGAATGCGCCTTGCCAGGTGTTCGCCATGTGCTTCCCGCTGGGTGTGAATTCGTTACCCCAGGCAAACGCCGCACTGTCGAGCCCGCCGCGCGCTGCGAACTCCCACTCGGCCTCGGTTGGGAGTTCCTTACCAGCCCATTTCGCATACGCCTCGGCATCGCGATAGGCGATGTGCACGACCGGGTGGTCATTGAAGCCGGCGATCGAGCTGCGCAGCCCGTAAGGTTGCCGCCAGTTCGCGCCGAACTTGAAACTCCACCATTGGCTCCAATCGCGCAAATCCACCGCGTGCTTGGGCGGCATGAACACGAGCGAGCCGGCTTGGAGCATATGCGGCAGCGCGCCGGGATAATCGTTTGCCTTCGGCTTAATCTCCGCGAAGGTCACGTAGCCCGTTGCGTTGACAAATTTTCGGAAGTCGGCGTTGGTGACTGGCGTGCGGTCGATCCAGAAGCCATCGACACTGACCTGATGTGCCGGCGCCTCTTCCCGATAATGCGCGTCGGAACCGATCCGGAACCCGCCTCCCTCGATCCACACCATCTCGCGTGCGAGGTGCGCAGGCGCCGTTCGGTCACTAGCGTTTACTAAAACCAAGCCCGGAGCTCCTTAAGGTACTGTCACCCTGGTGTCTCTGACGCACATACGTTGGCTGCTAGACGGAGCCATCCGCTATCCGATTTCGGCAGTTAGATGCCGCCGCTATTCGGCCGGCCGATGAAGCGTAAACGATGGGGACTCGCTGAACAGGGACTGGTATTCGCCGGCGAAACGGCCGAAATGCCAGAAGCCGTACTGCGTGGCGACCTCTGTCACAGTGGTTCCGTCAGCCGATGCCTGGCGCAATGCTCTCCGCGCCAGGTGCAAGCGGCGGAGCAGCAAGTAGTGCTTTGGTCCCATCCCCAACTGCTCCTGGCAGCACACCCGCAAGGTCCGCTCCGAAACCCCGATCGCCTTGCAGATCTCCGGGATATAGAGTGGTTGACTCGGGTTTTCCTCCACCACCCGGCGAAACCGGCGCATGATCAGCTCGTGCTGCCGCTGTGCCACGCTGTCCTCGCGAGCCTCACCATCGCCGAGGCATTCGACCATCGCCTCTACAAGCGCTTGCTCCAACCCGCGCGCGGCGTCGGGATTGGCGATGATTTCCGGCGCCTCTTCCGCCAGACGCCCGGCTGACGCATGCAGCCGGCGAAGTTTCGTTAGCGCGTGAAATGGGGGGCGGAAGATCAGCGCAACTTTCGGGGGGGTCAGGTCGTACCCGACCATCGTTGCCCCAGCGGAAACGAAGTCCTCGACCGGCAGCGACAGAAAGCCAGAGGAGGCGAAGCCGGATGTCTGCTGAAAATGGCTCTGATCCAGGTTGTGGAGCATGATGTCGCCCGGAGCCAGTTCGGTACCGCCCCAGCGCTGGGGTGGTCCCTGTGGGGCGAGAAAAGAGATAGTGGCGCGCCGATGCACATGAGCCACGTGCAGTATCCGCGGCAGGTTATCGAAGAACCGCTGCATCTGCAGCCGATGGAGACGGATCCAGGTGAGTTTGGCCGAGAACTGTCCGCGCGCGGTGATCGTCAGCTCCGCTTGTGATCCTCGGAACGCTATCGTCCAATCGTCCGGATCCGAGAAGGTTCGCACAGCGCTCGAGGGCATTTTCACCTCGGGTAGCCGGAATTAGCGGAGGCGTAGCAACGCCTCTTGGTCAAATCCGTCGAAAATCGATCACGAAGCTTTCACGCGTGGTCGGCCCAAAGAAAGCTCCGTACTACCCTGACGCGAGCCTCGCCGCAAGGTGGCTGACGGCAATTCGCCGTAAGAGGCGCGATAGCGGCTGGCAAATCGGTTGAGATCGCGGACGCCGTATCGCCTGGCGACGTCAAAGACACTTGCGGCGCGTGGGTCCCTGCTGCGCAGCGCTCGATGCACCAGCTGCATTCCACGAAGGCGGCGGTAACGGCTCGGGCCCATGCCCAAGTGCTTCTTGCAACATTCGCGCAGCATCCGGTGGGACACGCCCAGCGCTGCACCGATTTCAGTAAGGCTGGGAAGCGGTTCTGCCCCAAGCAGATCCTCGAAACGGGCGAGGATGCTGCGATGCCGACGCGTGGCCTCCGTTTCCTCATCGACGGGTCCAGACAATAAGGCCTCGACAAGGGCGTGGATCACTTGCTGCTCCAAACCGTGCGCCGCCTCGCTGTCGGCGAGCACTCCCGACCGAAGTTCGGCTGCACGGACTGCCGCTTGATGGAAGTGGCGCAATTGCCGAAAAGCTGCACGCGGGGGCCGCCACAATGCAACGGGCGGCGGCATGACGAACGCGCCTCCCCTCAGGGCGCCGCCGTATTGGGCGAGCTCCTGGGCCGGCAATCGAATGGCGCCCCAATGGCAGGGCCCTTCGCTTCTCGCATGCACCCGCTGGGCCGGGCCGAGAGTAATCATCTCGCCTGCGCGCGTTTCCATCCCGCCCCAGTGGGGTGCCGGAGTTCCGCCAATGGGCAACGCGACCAGAACGGTGTCTGTTGGCACCTCGACAAAAGCGACCCGCGGCACCTCCTCTTCAGCGTCCACCAGGCTCAAGTTGTGAAGGGTGATTTGCGTCAGCCGCGCCCGAAACGGGCTAGGTCCAGTGACGACCAACCTGAAGCAGCCCTCCTCTCGTAAGGCAGCCTCGAAATGCTCGGCCTCGCTAAAAACCGAGGTGACGCTACCCGGCATGTTCCCCACCAGTCCGGCCCGCAGCCGGATCGCTCAGCTTCAGCCACCTATCCGATCAATTGTGCAGGGAGACTGAGCGTCCCGACTATCCAATTTCGGCAAGAGCGCGGTGGCCACAGGGCAAGCTCCGCGGTTTTGGCGGTCCCATGTGATGAGCCGTTAGCTCAACGATGTCATACTACCAGCAGTGTGACGCATTTACCGGCAGCCACTCCAATGCCCGGCTCTGTTACGGCCGCCATTGGATTGGCAGCGGGTTATGAGCCCTCGTTCGGGATTACTCGGCCGCGACCAGGTAATCCATGGCGGCGGCGACGCCGCCCTTGCCGTGCGGCACACCCGAGAGTTCGAGCGCCATCTCGACAGCCGCGAGGGAGCCGAGGATCATCGGCTCGTTCAGATCGCCGAGATGCCCGATCCGGAAGACATGGCCCTTGAGCCGGTCGAGTCCGCCGCCGAGCGAGACATTGAACTTGTCGAGGCAGAGCTGGCGGACCTTGTCGGCGTCGTAGCCGTTCGGCACCTGCACGGCGGTGATCGAATCGGACTGCGCGCGCGGATCGATCGCGAAGATTTCGGGTCCGTCATTCTGCCGCCAGACGCGCACCGCGCGCCGCGTCGCCTCGGCGAGCCGGTGATGGCGCGCAAAGATGTTGTCGAGGCCCTCCTCCTCGATCATGCGCAGCGCCTCCTGCAGACCATAGAAGAAGTGCACGGGAGCCGTGCCGTTCCAGTAAGCCTGCGAGGCTTCGCCGAGCAGCCTTCGCCAGTCCCAATAGACCCGGGGCAATTTGGCTTCGGCGCAGGCCGCGATCGCACGGGCGCTCACGCCGGTGAAGGCCATACCGGTCGGCAACATCAGCCCCTTCTGAGAGCCGGCGACGACCACGTCGACGCCCCATTCGTCCATGCAAAAATCCATCGATACCAGGGACGAGATTACGTCAACGAGAAACAGGGCGGGGTGCTTGGCGGCGTCGATGACGCGCCGCAAAGCGGCTATGTCGTTGAGCACCCCGGTCGAGGTCTCGTTGTGCACAACCAGCACTGCCTTCAGCGCATGCTCGCGATCTTCGCGCAGCCGGCTTTCGAGCTTGGCCGGACTGACGGCGCTGCGCCAGTCATTGGGAAGGGTCTCGATTTCGAGCCCGAAAGCCTCGGCCCGCATGCCCCAGTTGAGGGAGAAGTAGCCGCTTTCGAGGATCAACACCTTGTCGCCCGGCGAGAACAGGTTGACGAGCGCTGCCTCCCAGGCCCCGTGTCCGGAAGCGGTGTAGGCGAGGATCGTCTGTTCGGTCTTGAACACCCGCTTGAGGCCAGCAAAGCATTCCTCGGCAATCGCCTTGAACTGGGCGCCGGTAAAGTCGATCGCGCCGCTGTCCATCGCGCGCAGGACGCGATCCGGGATATTGGTCGGCCCGGGATTTTGATAGAAGTGGTACCCACGACTGACCGCCATTCTGGTTCTCCAGTTCCTCTCCGCCGCCGATATACCGCGGACGCGTCCGACTAGCGTCCTGCGGCAGGGTTACCGGGAGGTATCCCCATAAGCTAAAAGAGGCAGGCCTGACGCCTGCCTCTTCTCGGTAGTCGGTTCCTCCCTAAACTCGGGCCGGCATGCCTGCCTGCACGGAGAGGCATCATATCCGTGCGGGCCGGCCGCCGTCACGCGAATTTTAGGAATTTTGTCGTCGCCGTCCCCTCGCTGGACCCGGCGTTGACAAAGCGGCGGGGCGGCGCCGGATTTGGCGCTCAGCGGGCAGGGTTAAGTCTAATGGACAGCAGGTTTTGAGGGGGTGATCGCGACGGAGACGGTGCTGAGCCAAAGCGACCCGCGCGCCGAAGAGTTGCGCTGGCCGTTGCAGCGGATCGGCCCCGGTGCCGGGCGGCGTCGCTTTTCCCGCCGAAGTAGAGCGTCATGTCGGCGAGGTCTCAGCGCGGCTGAAGCCGGGCCGCGCGCACCGTCCGCTTATGTCAGTCCGGTCCCCGCCTGATGGACACACCCACGGGTCTTGCCTAGAGTGCGCCGGCCCGGCCGTTAGGTGAGGTTTGATGCGTCTGTCCGAGTATTTCCTGCCGTTGTTGCGCGAGAACCCGAGCGAGGCGCAAATCGTCTCGCACCGGCTGATGCTGCGCGCCGGCATGATCCGCCAGTCGAGCGCCGGCATTTACTCCTGGCTGCCGTTCGGGCTGCGGGTCCTCAAAAAGGTCGAGCGTATCGTGCGCGAGGAGCAGGACCGCGCCGGGGCGTTGGAGATCCTGATGCCGACCGTGCAGCCGGCAGAATTGTGGCGCGAGAGCGGGCGATACGACGATTACGGCAAGGAGATGCTCCGCATCCGCGACCGCCACGACCGCGAGATGCTGTACGGCCCGACCAATGAAGAGCAGGTGACCGAGATCGTCCGCGCGACGATCAAGAGCTATCGCGACCTGCCGAAATTGCTCTACCACATCCAGTGGAAATTCCGCGACGAGGTGCGCCCGCGTTTTGGCGTCATGCGCGGGCGCGAGTTCCTGATGAAGGACGCCTACAGCTTCGACCTCGACGCGGTGGGTGCCAAGCGGTCCTACAACAAGATGTTCGTCGCCTATCTGCGCACCTTCGCGCGCATGGGGCTGAAGGCGATCCCGATGCGCGCCGATACCGGGCCGATCGGTGGCGATCTCAGCCACGAGTTCATAATAGTGGCCGACACCGGGGAGAGTGCCGTGTATTGCGACCGCCGGTGGCTGGACACCGACATCCTCGCCGAAGGGGTCGATTACCGCGGCGATCTCGAGCCGATGTTCCGGCAATGGACTGGGCTCTATGCCGCAACCGACGAGAAGCACGATCCTGCGGCGTGCCCGGTCCCGCCCGAGGAATTGGTCACGGCGCGCGGCATCGAAGTCGGTCACATTTTTTATTTCGGAGACAAATACTCGCGGCCGATGGGCGCTCTTGCGACCGGGCCCGAGGGCGAACCCGTCGCGCTCGAGATGGGGTCCTACGGCGTCGGCGTGTCGCGTCTCGTCGGCGCACTGATCGAAGCCAATCACGACGATGCCGGGATCATCTGGCCGGAAAGCGTCGCGCCGTTCCGCGTTGGCCTCATCAACCTGCGCACGGCAGACGCGCGCTGCCGCGAAGCCGCCGAGGCCCTCTATGGCAAATTGCTCACCGCCGGTGTCGAGGTACTCTATGACGACCGCGACGAATCCCCCGGCGCCAAATTCGCGACGATGGATCTGATCGGCCTGCCCGACCAGCTCGTTATCGGGCCGCGCGGCCTCGCCGCCGGCACGGTCGAGATGAAGCACCGCTGCTCTGGCGTGCGGCGCGACATTCCTGCCGAGGCCGCTCTCGATCAGCTGACTACAGATCGTGCCAAATCCTAGTCGTCATTCCCGCGAAAGCGGGAACCCAGGAGCGGCAATGGTCATCGGTCGCCCTGGGCCCCCGCTTTCGCGGGGGCGACGGAGGATCTTGTGATCTTCAACGCCTTCGAGCGGATGGTCGCGTTCCGCTATCTCAGGGCGCGGCGCCAGGAAGGGTTCGTGTCGGTCATCGCGATCTTCTCGCTGCTCGGGATCGCGCTCGGCGTCGCCACCCTGATCATCGTCATGTCGGTGATGAACGGGTTCCGCGCCGATCTGCTCGCCCGCATCCTAGGCCTCAACGGTGATCTCGGTGTCTACGCGCTGACTGGCGGGCTCGCCGATTTCGACGCTGCCGCAGGGAAGGTCCGCGACATTCCGGGGGTCACGCGCGTCACCCCGATCGTCGAAGGCCAGGTCATGGCGACCTCGGAGGCCGGTGCGGCAGGCGCTCTGGTGCGCGGCATCCGGCCCGACGATCTGCGCTCATTGCCGCTGCTGGCGGACCATATCGTCCAGGGTTCGCTCACTGATTTCAGCGACGACGGGGTCGCGGTCGGCGACCGGCTGGCGCGCCGGCTCCGGATCGCCGTCGGCAGCCCGATCACCTTGCTTTCCCCGGAGGGAACCGCGACGGCGTTCGGCACGATGCCGCGCGTCAAGACCTACCATGTCGTCGCGCTGTTCAATGTCGGCATGTACGAATACGACAACAGCTTTATCTATGTGCCGCTCGACGCGGCGCAGCTGTTTTTCCGGCTGCCCGAGGCGGTCTCGAGCATCGAAGTGTTCACCGCCGACCCCGACCGGGTGCGCGATCAACGCCGGCTGATCGTCGCGGCGCTCGCCGGGCGGGTGCGGATCGTCGACTGGCGACAGGCCAATTCGAGCCTGTTCAACGCGGTCGAGATCGAGCGCAACGTGATGTTCCTGATCCTGACACTGATCATCGTCGTCGCCGCCTTCAACATCATCTCCAGCATGATCATGATGGTGAAGGACAAGGGGCGAGACATCGCGATCCTGCGCACGATGGGGGCGTCGCGGAGCATGATTCTGCGCATCTTCATGCTCAGCGGCGCGAGCATCGGCGTCATCGGCACCGTCGCCGGGTTCGTTCTCGGTCTCGTCTTCACCGACAATATCGAGGCCATCCGGCAGGGAATCCAACGAATCATCGGCACCGATCTGTTCGCCGCCGAGATTTATTTCTTCACCCGCATTCCGGCGCGCATCGACACCGGCGAGGTGGCCGCCGTTGTGATCATGGCGCTCGCCCTCTCCTTCCTCGCCACTCTCTACCCTTCCTGGCGCGCCGCCCGGCTCGACCCGGTCGAAGCCCTGCGCTACGAGTGACCCCCGGAACGGCTCCGTCGCGATCTGCGTGCCTCGAGACGCGGCCCACGGGGCCGCTCCTCCGCATGAGGTTGTTGCTGATGGGAGCCAAAACGCCCCTCATCCTGAGGAGGCCGCAAAGCGGCGGTCTCGAAGGACGCACAGAGACGGTTGAGGCCACCCTGGCACTCGAATTGCGCGGCGTAAGCCGCGTCTTTCGGCTCGCCGGGACCGAGCTGAGAGTATTGGACGGCATCGATCTCGCGCTGCGGCCGGGCGAGATCGTTGCGCTGGTCGGTCCGTCGGGTGCCGGCAAGTCGACGCTGCTGCACGTCGCGGGATTACTCGAGCGGCCCGATTCCGGGGTCGTGCTGATCGGCAGCGACGATTGCGGCAATCTGTCGGACGAGCGGCGCACATTGCTGCGCCGCTCGGAGATCGGCTTTGTGTATCAATTCCATCATCTGCTCCCGGAATTTTCGGCGCTCGAAAATGTCATGCTGCCGCAGATGATTGCCGGTGTCGCGCGCCGCCGTGCCCGCGGCAAGGCGGCCGAGTTGCTCGACCGCGTCGGCCTCGCGTCGCGCACCCGGCACCGCCCGGCTCGGTTGTCGGGCGGTGAGCAGCAGCGCGTTGCGATCGCCCGCGCCCTGGCCAACGACCCCAAGATCCTGCTGGCGGACGAGCCGACCGGCAATCTCGACCACACGACCGGTGACAGCGTGCTGGGCACGCTGCTCGAACTCGTCCGCAACACGGGCCTCGCGGCGCTGATCGCCACCCACAACCTCGAACTCGCTCGCCGCCTCGACCGCATCGTCGCACTCGAGGACGGAAGGCTGAATCAGCTCGGCTGAATTCGCAAAGAAAGCGGCGTCGAGGGAGCTCACTTCCTCGACGCCGCAGCCCGATGCGGCTTGGCCAGGGAGACGAAAGCCAAGCCCGCGAGAAATATCTCAGACAAGGGTAAGCAGGCGGTTAACAGACGGATTAGGCACAATATAGTTAACGGCTTTCGTGGACTATCCCAAATTGGCTCGGCCCGCAGTAGAGTACCGGGGCTTGATTTCCCGTGGGCACCTTTTTCAGATGATCCGGCGCTTGCCGATTTTTGTGCTCCTTGCGCCCGCGCTGCTGGTAGCCCTTTCAGCGCAGGCCCAGCAACCGCAGAACGCGCCGCCGGTGCTGCGTCTCGAGACCGGCATGCATACAGCGCCGATCCGCGCTGCCGCCACCGATGCCGTCGGGCATCTGTTGGCGACGGCTTCGTTCGACAAGACGGTGCGGTTGTGGTCGCTGGCGACCGGCGAGCAGTTGCGTGTGCTGCGCCCGGCGATCGGCTCCGGCGCCGAGGGCGAGCTCTTTGCCGTCGCCGTTTCGCCGGACGGTCGTTTTGTCGTCACCGGCGGCTGGACCGGATTCGAGTGGGAGAAGGCCAACAGCCTTTATGTCTTCGAGACCGAGACCGGTCGGCTGGTCCGGCGGATCGGTGGCCTGCCGCAGGTCATCAACCGGCTCGCCTGGTCACCGGATGGGCGCTACATCGCAGCCGGGCTTGCCGGCGCCAATGGCGTCCGTGTGTACGACACCGGCGACTGGCACGGGGCTTTGGTCGACGGCGATTATGCGGGTCCGGTTTACGGTCTCAGCTTCGAGGAGACCGGACGATTGGCGGCAGCGGCGTTTGACGGCGATGTCCGCCTGTACGATGCGGAGTTCCACCTCGTCGCGAGAGCGAAGGCACCGGGAGGTGCGCGTCCTTATTCCGTCGCGTTCGCGCCTGGCGGCAGCGCTCTCGCCGTCGGCTACGGCGACACGCTGAATGTTGATGTCCTCTCCGTTCCCGAGCTGCGCCGGGTTGTCGCGGCGGATGTGACGGGTCTGGCCGGCGGCAGCCTCAGCCAGGTCGCTTGGACCCGGGACGGGGCGTTGCTCGCGGGCGGAGCCCACTGGGCGGATGCCGCCGGCTCGCCGATCTTCCGGTGGGCACAGGTTGGCCGCAGCAAACGGGCGATGCTCGCGGCCGCGGACGGTACGGTTACGGGCATCATCCCGCTGGGTGATGGCGGCTTCGTCTACGTCGCCGCCGATCCGGCCTTCGGCCGTTACAGCGCCGGGCTCGCGCGGGTGCTCGACCGCCGCTCGGATATCGCCGATTTCCGCGGGCAGCTTGGTGGGCTGCGCTTTTCCGCCGACGGGGCGCAGGTTGCCTTCGGACTCGAAAAGGGCGGCGGCAAGCCGGCCTGGTTCGATGTGGATGCACGACGACTCGCCGAGGAAGGTGCGCCCCGCGAGCTGAGCCCGGCCGATGCCACGAACCTGCCGGTGCGCGATTGGAGGAACGGCACAGTTCCCAGGCTCGCGGACCGCCCGCTCGCGCTCGAGAAGAACGAAACTTCCCGAAGTCTCGCGATCGCGCCGGATCGTCGATCCTTCGTGCTCGGCACCGACTGGTACTTGCGCCGCTTTGGCAGCCGCGGCGAGCCTATCTGGTCGGTTCCGGTACCAGGCGCAGCCTGGGCGGCCAATATCAGCAGAGATGGCCGCCTCGCGGTCGCTGCGCTCGCAGACGGCACGATCCGCTGGTACCGATATAGCGACGGCCAGCCGCTGCTGGCGCGGTTCATGGACCGGCACGGCAAACGATGGGTCATGTGGACCCCCGAGGGCCCTTACGACGCATCCCCCGGCGGCGAGGATCTTATCGGTTGGCAGATCAATCGAGGTCTAGACCACGAGGCGGATTTCTTTGGTGTGAGCCGTTTTCGCGATAGCTATTACCGGCCCAAGGTGGTTGGGGCGACGGTGCGCGCTGTTGGCGACGAGCAGGCGCAGCGCGAGGCCGTAGCCCCGCCAAAGCCCTCGGCCCCGCCCATCCTGCCGCCGGTTATTCGGATATTGTCGCCCCGCATGGGGGAGGCCGTCAGCGGCTCTCCGGTCGAGATACGCTACTCGGTGCGCTCGCCGTCGGGCGAGCGGGTCACAGCAGTGGACGTGTTGGTCGATGGCCGGCGATTGTCCGGCGTATCGGCTGCAAGAGGTCTCGATCCCGATTTCTCGCGCCGGGACGTGGAGCAGGAGGCGAGCGTGGCGGTTCCGCTTGCTAAAGACGCTACGATCTCGCTAGTGGCGCATGCCGGAGATCGGATCAGCGAAGCGGCGAACATAAAGCTGATCTGGAAAGGGATGGCCGAGGCCGACCTGCGGAAGCCCGGGCTCTATGTGCTGGCGATCGGCATCAGCCGATACAAGGATTCCAGACTGGCCTTGGACTTCGCGTCGGCGGACGCGGGCGACCTGGCTGCGGCGCTCAAGGCGCAAGAGGGCGGGATTTACCGTGAAGTCGTTCTGAAAGTGCTGCGCGACGAGGAGGCGACGCTGCGCAACGTGCAAGAAGGCCTCGAATTGATCGCGCGCGAGACGACCGCGAACGATGTGGCTTTAGTCTTCATGGCCGGGCACGGGACGAACGAAGATGAGAAATATTATTTCCTCCCGGCGGACGTAGATATCGGCCAACTGCAACAGACTGCCGAGCCGCAGGACGAGATTCGAAGGAGTCTGGTCCAGATCCAAGGCACGGCGCTATTCTTTTTCGACACCTGTCAGTCCGGCTCGGTGATGCGAGGGCCACGGCTGGTACAGCCCGACATAAACGGAGTGGTTAACGATTTTACGAGCGCAGAGAACGGCATCGTGGTGTTTGCCGCCTCGGAGGGTAGGGAAGTCGCCTACGAAGAGAAGAGCTGGGGGCACGGGGCCTTCAGCAAGGCGCTGCTCGAGGCGCTGAGCGGACAGGCCGACATCTTCCGTGGCCGTCGCGAGATAACCGTCGCCGGTCTCGAGTTCTGGCTGAGCGAACGAGTGAAGCAACTGACCAAAGACCGCCAGCACCCGACGTCGGTGAAGCCCAATGCGATCCGCGATATCGCGGTCGCCGAGCTTCGGCAATGAGAACTGCCGCGAGCCTGCGCGGTCTCGCCCAGCATGCGATACTGCGATCGAATCACTGCGGTAAACGACAATGTCTCTTGACCGGGCCGCACGCCGCAGCGGCTAGGAGTGGCGATGGTTGACTTTCGACATGGCGTGCTGGTCGCGCTCGTTGCATCTACCTCTGCTCTGGCGCCTGCGCATGGCGAGGAGCCTGAGCCTGCCGGTATGGTGATCAAGGTCACCGGCGCAACTACTCCGGATCTGCCTCTTCGGGCGGAAATCCCGGCAAATACCGTGATCAGGCTCGGCCAAGAAGTCGAGCTCACCTTTCTTCACTATGGCAAGTGCAAACTCGTCACCGTAGTCGGCGGAACGCTGGAGCTCGGCAAGCGCGGTTTCACAACCGACGGAAAGGTCGAAAGCGAGGCCGCAGGCCCGTGCCCGCGAGTCTACCAGCTGCAGGGGAGCGCCGGCGGGTGGGTATCGCGCGACCTCCCCTCTCGTCTGCCGGTCGACGCCGAGGTTATCTTCGCCGGAAAACGCGCCGACAGGGTTATCGAAGCCGCCGTTTACACTCAGGATCGGAGCGATCACCCCTTATTCCGCCTCGACCTGGCCAACCGCCGCGCGACTGAGCCCACAGCCGGGACGCTGAGAGCAGACCAGTCCTATGTGTTGAGAGTTCGGATGAGCGATCAGCCGAACCCGATCGAGCATAGCTTTGTCGCGGTCGCGCCCGCGGCGCACAACTCCATTGTGGTGTTGCGGATCGACTAACCCCCTATTCGGGCCGTGGCTCGGTCGGCTTACTTCAGGCGGCGCGATCGCGAGATCACCACGATCTTCGCAGCCTCGATCACTCTTGCCGCGAGCCTAATGTCCGGGGGCACGATGGGAACGGTGGACGGCTTTTTTTATGACCTTTCGCTCGCGGTCCATGCGGCAAGGCCAGGCACCCGCGGCGAGCCGGTCGCTGTCATTGCGATCGACCGCGGCAGCCTCGGTTCGGAGGAGCTCGCCGCGACCCCCCGGGTACTCTTTGGCCCCGTCTGGGCCAGGCTGATCGACGGGCTGGTCAAGAGCGGCGTCAAGGCGATCGGCTTCGATATCATCTTCAGCTATTCGGCCAATCGTTTCCCGGCCCTCGGCGCGCAGTACGATCGCAGTTTCTACGACGCGCTGGCTCGCCATCACCGCCGGCTTGTGCTCGCGCGCTCGGCAGGCCTCCCGATCGCCGCACCGATCGAGGCAGCCGTCTACGATATCGATGAGGATGCGGGGAGGGATGAGCCGGCTGCGGTCGGTTTTGCCGAGCTGAGCCCCGATGCGGACGGCGTGCAGCGGCGGGTGGCGGCCGATTTGCGCAGTGCCGATGGGCATCTCTTGCCGACATTGTCTGCCGCCCTGCTCGCGCGGGCGCAGGCGCCGGCGATGCCGGATCCGTTGCTGCTTGCGCCGCCTGCACCGCTCGAAACGATCCCTACCTATCGCCTGAGCGATGTCCTGCGGTGTCTCGATCGGCGCCCCGCGGCAATCGATGCGGCATTTTCCGGCAAAGTCGTCGTGATCGGCAGCAATCTTCCCGAAGAGGATCGCAAGCGCACTCCGGATCGGTTTATGCGGCCGCCTACCCTTCCTGGAGAGGGCAGTGAGTGCAGCCTCGGCCGGCTCGGTGCCTCTGATCCTGAAAGCGGGACGACCCCTGGCGTGCTCGTGCACGCCGCGGCGGTGCAGTCGGTGATGACCGGCAACATCGTCCGCCCGGTACCGCTGCCGGGGCAGGCTGCAGCCGCGGTGCTAGCAAGCCTTTGTGGCTCGATGCTCGGCTTCGCAGCCAGTCCGTTCGTCGCGGTCCTTGGTGTCATCACAGTCGCAATCGCCCTTTTTGGATTGGCGATCGCACTGCTCCCCTTTGGCCTCTGGTTCGCGATCATGGTTCCAGCCGGCGGCGCTGCACTCTCGATGGTGCTCGCATACCTCGTGCGATTCCTGGTGGAAGAGCGGCGCCGGCGCCGGGTTCAGCACGCTTTCAGCCACTATCTTGCGCCCAGCATCGTCGATCGGTTGGCCGAGAGCGAGGCCGACTTGCGGCTCGGCGGCGAGCGGCGCGAAATCACCGTAATGTTTGCCGACCTCTCCGGCTTTACCGCCCTATCGACCAGGCTGCCGCCGGAAGAGCTGATGGCGGTGACGAACACTTATCACGCGATGATGGTGGAAGCCGTCGAGGCGACCGGCGGCTACGTCAACCAGTTCCTCGGCGATGCCGTGATGGCGATATGGGGTGCCCCGCTTCCCGATCCCGACCATGCCGCAAGTGCGGCGCGCGCGGCTTTGCGCATCGTCGAGACTGTCATGCGGGCGAAGGCCGAGGCCGACGCGCTGGGGACGCCGGGCTATGCGGTGAAGGCCGGCATCAATACCGGCCTCGCGGTGGTCGGCAATGTCGGCGCCGCAAAGCGGTACAACTATACCGCGGTCGGCGAGACGGTGAACATCGCCGCGCGTCTGGAGAGCGTTCCCGAGGATTACGGCTGCCGCGTCGTCGTCGGACCGGCTACCGCCGCGGCGATTGCCGACCGCTTCGTGCTTTGCGAACTCGACTGGATCAAGGTGAAGGGCAAGGACGAGCCGTTTTCCGTCTTTCAGCTCGTCGGTGAAAGATCGGCTGCGAATTCCGCGGAATTGCACTACCGGGAGCAATACCGCGCCGGCCTTGAACGGTATCGCGCCGGAGATTTTGCCGGCGCGGAGGCCATCTGGCAGCGCGAAGCCAAACAATTCGGGGCAGGATCGGCGGTCCCCTGCCCTCCCCTGATCATGGCGAGGCGGTGCGCCGATCTGAAATCCGCGCCACCGGCAGTCTGGGACGGCGTTTTTGTCAAAACCTCCAAATAGAGGTCGTTGGTTGAAAGGTTGATCGGTACAATCTATTTTTGGTTAAGAATTGCGCCAAGGAAGATTTCGCAGGGGCGCTGTGGAGGATGATGATGAAACCAACAAAGACGGGGAGAATATTTGTTGCCGGCGTGCTGGTAGTGGCGGGATGCGCCGCGCCTGGCGGCACGACGGTGCCGCAGACGACGCAGGTCAACTATTACCCGCAATGCTATCAGTCGGTGGCCCTGCTGCGGCAGCAGGATCAGCAGTTCCAGCAGGTGATGGCGGTCAATACCCTGGCCGGCGCCGCGGGCGGCGCGGCCCTCGGCGCTCTCGCCAGCGGCGGCGATTGGCGCGGCGCGCTGATCGGCGCCGCCGCCGGCGCGCTGGTCGCGGCGAGCACGACTTACGCGTCGGCACGGATGCAGCAGGAGGCGGACGCCGAACGCCGTCAATTGTTGATCGCCAATGACATGTCCCACGACTACGGGGAAATGCAGCGCGCGGTCGTGGCCGCCCGCCAAGCCGATTACTGTTACGGCATGGCTTACGGTCAACTGGCTGCGAACGTCCGCAGCGGGGTCGTGTCAAAGCCGGAGGCGGCGCAACGCTTTGCCGAGATCGATCAGGGCGAGCATGAGGTCGCCGCGATACTTGGCGAATACGGCAAGAAGTCGATCGCCAGCGTGCAGCAATACCAGGCCGCCTTCAACCAGGAGGCGCAGCAGATGAACACGACACCAAGCGAGCTCCTGGCGGACGCCGGCGCCCCGCCGCCGCCCTCCGGCGGACGCGCCCCGGCACCCCGGCCGACAACGCGGCAAGTCTCGCAGAATACGCGCCAACTGGCCCAGAACTACACCAAGCTCAACCAGCAGGTCAGTGAGATCAACCAGGAGCAATCGACGATCGAGCGCACCGCCGCAGTGCGGCGCGACGACATGCAGGCTCTTGGCGTTCAGGTGCAGGGCTAGCTCTGAGCTGGCTTCCGTTAGCCCCTCTCCCGCATCGCGGGAGAGGGTGCCGACCCCGGGATCGCGGTTCGGAGGAAGGCGGGTGAGGGCCGCGGCGAATCCGAGTTTCAGCCTGCGGCTGGTCGTCTTAACATCTGCCCGGCGGATTGCTTGATTTTTGGCGGTCTCGCTGACCTGCGGCACCGGATGTGCGATGCTGGCGCCTATGCCGCTCGCCGATTTTGTTCATCTCCGCGTCCATACCGCTTACTCGCTTTCCGCCGGGGCGATCCGGATCAAGGAGCTCGCCGCGCTGTGCAAGGCCGAGCGGATGCCGGCGGTCGCGATCACCGACAGCGGCAATCTGTTCGGCGCGCTCGAATTCGCGACGACCTGCAGCACCGCGGGGGTGCAACCGATCATCGGTTGCGAGGTGGCGGTCGAGCGCGGGGATCCCGAGGGAAGCAGCCGGCTCGGCCGTGCTCTGTCAGGGCCCTGCCGGGTTGTGCTGCTCGTTCAGAACGAGGCGGGCTACCGCAACCTCCTGCAGCTCGTCAGCCGATCTTATCTCGCCGGTGAAGCGACGAGCGAGCCGACGGTCAGGCGCTGCGATCTGGCCGGCGCCAGTGGCGGGCTGCTCTGCCTGGCGGGCGGGTCGAAGGGCCCTGTCGGGCGCCTTCTCTCCGAGGGGCAGGGCGAAGCCGCCGAATCGGTGCTCGGCGAGCTAGCGGCGGCGTTTCCGGGCCGGCTCTATGTCGAATTGATGCGCCATGGCACCGCCGACGAGGCACGGTCGGAGTCGGGCCTCGTCGAGCTGGCATACCGCCACGGATTGCCCCTGGTCGCGACCAACGACGTCCATTTCCCCGACCGCGAGTTTTACGAGGCGCATGACGCGCTGCTGTGCATCGCGCAGGGGACGGCGGTCGCCGATGCCGACCGCAAACGGCTGACACGCTCGCATTATTTTCGCGCGGCGGCAGAGATGCGCGAGGTTTTTGCCGACCTGCCCGAGGCTTGCGACAACACGCTCGTCATCGCGCGGCGGTGCGCCTTCATCCCGCAGGCGCGCCAGCCGATCCTGCCGGCCTTCGCGAGCGACGACGGCGTCGATGAAGAGACCGCGCTGCGCCGCGCCGCTGTGGCCGGGCTCGAAGCCCGGCTCGCGGCGCTGGGTCTGCGAGACGAAGCGGTCGCCGAGCCGTACCGCGACCGCCTCGAATTCGAGCTCGGGACGATCATCGGGATGGGCTTTGCCGGGTATTTCCTGATCGTCGCCGACTTTATTCAGTGGGCCAAACGGCAAGGGATCCCGGTCGGCCCCGGGCGCGGCTCGGGCGCCGGCTCGGTCGTCGCCTGGGCCTTGACGATCACCGATCTCGACCCGCTGCGCTTCGGGCTCCTGTTCGAGCGGTTCCTCAACCCCGAGCGGGTCTCGATGCCGGATTTCGACATCGATTTCTGCCAGGACCGGCGCGACGAGGTGATCCGCTACGTCCAGCAAAAATACGGCCGCGACCGCGTCGCGCAGATCATCACCTTCGGCAAATTGCAGGCCCGCGCCGTGTTGCGCGACGTCGGCCGCGTACTCGCAATGCCCTATGGCCAAGTCGATCGCCTCTGCAAGCTCGTACCCAACAACCCGGCGCATCCGGTCAGCCTCGAAGAGGCGATCGCCGCCGAACCGGCATTGCAGCAGCAGCGCGACACCGACGAGAGCGTCGGGCGGCTGATTACAATCGCGCTCAAGCTCGAAGGCCTTTACCGGCACGCTTCGACCCATGCTGCGGGCGTGGTCATAGGCGACCGCTCGCTGACCGAGCTCGTGCCGTTATACCGCGACCCGCGCTCCGACATTCCCGTCACCCAGTTCAACATGAAATGGGTCGAGCTCGCGGGCCTCGTGAAATTCGACTTTCTCGGCCTCAAGACCTTGACGGTTATGGCGCGCGCGCGCGAGCTGCTCGCCGCCCACGGCGTCGAGATCGATCTCGCCAACCTGCCGCTCGACGACCCCGGCGCGTACGAATTGTTGGCGCGCGGCGATACGGTCGGCATCTTCCAGGTCGAAGGCGCGGGCGTGCGCGATATGTTGAGGAAGCTGCGCCCCGACAGGTTCGAGGACATTATCGCTGCCAACGCGCTGTATCGGCCGGGGCCGATGGAGAATATCCCGCGCTACATCGCGGTGAAGCATGGCGAGGAGGCGCCCGATTATCTGCATCCGGCGCTGGAGCCGATCCTCAAGGAAACCTACGGCGTGATGACCTATCAGGAGCAGGTCATGCAGATCGCGCAGGTGCTGGCGGGCTACAGCCTTGCCGGCGCCGACCTCCTGCGCCGCGCAATGGGCAAGAAAATCCCAGCCGAGATGGAGGCGCAGCGACAGCTCTTCATTGAAGGGTCGGCGGCCCGGGGCGTCGGTGCGGCGCTCGCCGAACACATCTTTGATCAGATGGCCAAATTCGCCGGGTACGGCTTCAACAAGCCGCACGCCGCTGCCTACGCGCTCCTGACGTATCAGACCGCTTATCTGAAGGCGAACTACCCGGTCGAGTTTCTCGCCGCGCTGATGACGCTGGACCTCGGCAACACCGACAAGCTCAACGTCTTCCGCCAGGAGTTGGACCGGCTCGACATCCGGCTGTTGCCGCCGGACATCAACCGTTCAGATGTGACCTTTTCGGTCGAGCAGGATCCGAAGAGCGGCAACCCGGCAATTCGCTACGCGCTCGCCGCCGTAAAGGGGGTAGGCGCGCAGGCGATGACGGAACTGGTCGCCGAACGCAATGCGCGGGGCCGGTTCAAGGACCTCGCCGATTTCTCGCGGCGCATCGACGCAAAGAGCTTCAACCGCCGCCAGTTCGAAAGCCTCGCCAAGGCCGGCGCCTTCGACAGCCTCAACCCGAACCGCGCGCAAACCTTTGCCGCAGCGGAACAATTGCTGCGCCAGGCGAGCCTTGCCGCCGAAGAACGCGAGAGCCGGCAGGAGAGCCTCTTTGCCGGCATCGATCCGAGCTTTGCGCCGCGCCCGTCCTTGCCTTTGGTCACCGACTGGCCGCCGGTCGAGCGGCTCCAGCACGAATTCGCGGCGATCGGCTTTTACCTGTCGAGCCACCCGCTCGATCCTTACGGCAAGAGCCTCGAGCGCGCTGGCATCATTCGCTGGGCCGATCTCCCGGCCGGCCTCGCGGCCAACCCGACCAACCGCTTCCGGCTGGCCGGCATCGTGATCGGCCGCAAGGAGCGCACCTCGGGCCGCGGCAACCGTTTCGCCTTTGTGCAGATGTCCGATCCGAGCGGCACCTTCGAGGTGGTCCTGTTCTCGGAAATTTTACGCGAGGCGCGCGCTCTGCTCGATTCCGGCCAGCCGCTCGTCGTCAGCGTCGATGTGCGCAGCGAGGAAGAGAGCCTCAGGCTCACCGCGCAAAAGATCGAACCGCTCGACACGGTCGTCGCCCTCGCCGCCGCCGGTCTCAAGGTATTCGTCGGCGAGGCCCGCGCCCTCTCCAGCCTCAAAAGCGTCATCGCCCGCGAGGCGGGCGGCCGCGGCCGCGTCACCGTCGTCCTCGACCTCCCCGCGCGCGAAGTCGAAATCGCGATCCCCGGAGGCTTCAAGGTCGGCCCCGCAACCCGCGCCGCCGTCAAGTCGCTGCCCGGCATCATCGACGTCCACGACATTTGACGCCGCGGTCGCGGCACGTTGGAGTAGACTTGTAGACTTGTAGTAGACTTGTAGGATGGGTTGAGCATCGCGAAACCCATCGCAACGACTGCAGAAGATGGGTTTCGCGGGATGCCGCTCAACCCATCCTACCGACTACTACCGACTACCGACGATCTTCGACAGGAGGAGGGCCTGTGGCGAGCATCGGGCGAGAAGTGGGCGCGGTCATTGTCGGGGCCGGGTTCGCCGGGCTCTACATGCTGTACCGACTGCGGGGACTCGGGCTTTCGGCCTGCGTCTTCGAGGCGGGGGACGGGATTGGCGGCACCTGGTACTGGAACCGCTATCCCGGCGCGCGTTGCGACGTCGAAAGCATGGATTACTCGTACTCGTTTTCGGACGAGCTCCAGCAGGAATGGCGCTGGAGCGAGCGCTACGCGTCGCAACCGGAGATCCTGCGCTACATCGACCATGTCGCCGACCGCTTCGACCTGCGACGCGACATTCAGCTCTCGACCCGTGTAACGGAGGCCGTGTTCGACGAAGCGGCGGACCGGTGGACTATACGGACGGACCGCGGCGACGAAGTGTCGGCCCGGTTCTGCACCATGGCGACGGGTTGTTTGTCCTTACCGCAGGCGCCGCCCTTTCCGGGGATCGATAGCTTCGAGGGCAAATGGTACCAGACCAGCAATTGGCCGCATGAAGGCGTCGACTTCAGCGGCCAGCGGGTCGCCGTCATCGGCACCGGCTCGTCGGCGATCCAGTCGATCCCGCTCATCGCGCAGCAGGCCGCTCACGTCTTCGTCTTCCAGCGGACGCCGAATTTCAGCATCCCCGCCCATAACGGCCCGCTCGACCCGGCTTACGAGCGGGAAGTGAAATCCAACTACGCCGAGTTCCGGCAACAGGCGTGCGAATCGCGCATCGGCTTTGTCGTTCCGCTCAACAATTGCACGGCGCTGTCGCTCTCGGATGACGAGCGGCGGCAGGAATATGAGGCTCGCTGGCGCCGCGGCGGGCTAGGCTTCGGTTTTTCGTTCACTGATCTCTTGATCGACGAGCGCGCGAACGAGACCGCCGCCGAATTTTTCCGCGACAAGATCCGCGCCATCGTCCGGGATCCAAAGGTCGCGGAGATATTGGCGCCGCGGGATTATCCGATCGGCACGAAGCGGATGTGCGTCGATACGAACTATTACGACACGTTCAACCGCGACAACGTCACTCTGGTCAATTTGCGGGAGACGCCGATCGAAGCGATCACGCCGCATGGATTACGTACAAGCGATGCTGAATACACACTCGACGCGATCGTGTTCGCGATCGGCTTCGATGCAATGACCGGTGCACTGCTCAACATCGACATCCGCGGCCGGCGAGGCGAGAGGCTGCAGCAGAAATGGGCCGCGGGGCCGCGCACTTATCTGGGGCTCGCGATTGCCGGCTTCCCGAACCTCTTCACGATCACCGGCCCGGGCAGCCCCTCGGTGCTCAGCAACATGATCGTCTCGATCGAGCAGCACGTCGATTGGATCGCCGACTGCATCGCCTATCTGCGCGAACGCGGCCGCGGGTCCATCGAAGCAACGCCGGAGGCGGAGGAAGCCTGGGTCGCGCATGTCAACGAGGTAGGCCACGCCACGCTCTACCCGCGCGCCAACTCCTGGTACACGGGCGCGAACATTCCCGGCAAGCCGCGCATCTTCATGCCCTATATCGGCGGCGTTGGAACCTACCGCCAAAAATGCGACGAAGTCGCCGCGAACGGCTACCCGGGCTTTTCCATTACCGCGGGTCAGCAGTAACGAGACTGCCTAGCCTCCCTTCGCTCTCCTGCGATCACCACCGCCAGCGCAGCAAGCTCGCCTCGCTAATCGGCTACCCCAAATGCCCGGATCAGCCATGGCGCAGAACCGTGATTAACAGCGCACCTGCATTATAAGACAAGTTAAAACACCGTTGCGACAGTATATCTACTTTCCCCAACCGTCGCGGAATACTCCAACATAAAATATTTTGGGCGTCTAAAAAAACGCCGAAGACGAGAGCCTGTATAGTGGTAGAAGGGATTAGGCATTGCCGTTTTAACTGCTATGCTCGTCCGAGCTTGATCTCCGGTCTGTATGATAGCTTGGTTACCTTCGAAACCACCGTCGGATTTCAGGAATGATAGAGGATAAGCGTTTGCTCCAATATCTTTGGCCGCATCCGGGGGGATGGGAAAGCGCACAGAACAGTTTCTGAGTTGAGGGCCGTTCAAATAAACCACAGAACTCGTCCGATTGGAAAAAACGAAATTAACAGCATGGTGTGGAACACACCCTATTGTGATACAACTCGCCTCGAAAGTGACTAACAGGTTAGAAACCTTGTTCACCTTACGTTTGTCCCACCAAATAAGCGCCAGTGGCCACAGGATAAGGCTGATAAGGATGGCGACCCAATTAGGGAGGTCATAGCATCTCATCCGCCAGTAGGCATTCACCAACCAAGCGGTGAAACCGTCCATCACACAGTGAGCCGAGAAATCGCGCTCTGGCTGACATTGCAGCTGCGCCCGACGCTCATGAGCGATTGTCAATCAGAAGCCGAGTTCACTATGCGAGCCGAGGCGGACGAGTTGGAGGCTGGTTTCGTCCGGCTTGCGGTAGATCAAGATAACGTCAGGTCTAATGTGGCAATCGCGGTGGTCGCTCCACTCGCCGCTCAGCGGGTGATCGAAATACCGCCGAGGCAACGGCTCGTCCTTCGCCAACATCATTACGGTCTCGAGTAGCTCGGCATCGAGGCGCTTGCCGTGCCGTCCGGATTTCTCGCGCTTGTAGTCGCGCCGAAAGCGGCTTGTGTATTTAACAGTCCGCATTCAGGCTCGCGATCAGCGTTTCCGACGAGCCGACGGTTGTCAGCTCGCCGCGCCGCGCGGCCTTCATGGCCTCGATCGTTTCTGCGTTCGGAACCAACGGCTCGAACGGCAGCGCCTTCTCCTTGGCGATCTTGATCATCATCAGGCGAAAAGCGTCCGACACCGTGAGGCCCATTGCCTTGAGCACGGCAGAGGCCTCATTCTTGATCTGCTCGTCGATGCGGGCACGGACGACAGAATTAGCAGTCATGGTTATTCTCCTCATGAGCTACAATGTAGCACAGAAGAATGAAAATCTCAAGCTATACGACACAACGAAGGCGAGAATGCGTTTCAGGTTTCACCCCGGCCCCACTCGCTGGGGCGCCCTGTCACTACCGATATCAGGGATATGATGTCGGTCGGAGCAGAGAGCGCCCTGCAGCTATGGGTTCGAACAGAAAACGACTGGGCGGCTAACTGCGTGGACTGCGAGCGGCTACCCGTGCATAAGGCCGGCCTCACGGTAAAATTTCAGGGCTCCCGGGTGGATCGGTAGCACCGATGCACTGGGCACAATGTCTTGGATCTGCAAGATCGACAGCACGGGGTGCAACTGCCGGAAGGTCGCGAAGTTGTCGAAGACCGATTTGACCGTGGCATAGACCAGCTCATCCGGCTGATTGCTGGTTGAGACGAGTACGGCCCGCGTGCCGATTGTCGGGATATCGCCCGGGTTGCCGACGTACATACCGCCCGGGATGGCAGACGCAATGTAATAGGGATGCGTTGCAAGCAGGCGATCGATCGGCTGGCCAGCAACCGGCACCAGCCGCGCTCGGCAGACCGCCGTAGCCTCCTGCGTCAGCCCATTGGGATGCCCCGCTTCAAATATGACCGCGTCGACTTTATTATCGCAGAGCGCCTGGTTCTGCTCGGCAGGCGCAAATTCCAGCACACGCTCAGGACCGGCGGCCGTCGATCCGTAAAATCGGAGGATGACATCCCGGGTAAAGTTGTACCCAACACCGCTCGTGCCAATGCCGACCCGCTTGCCACGCAAATCCCGGAAATCGCGTATGCCGCTATCAGCGCGAGCGACAACGGTAAATGCCTCCGGGTAAAGTGCAATTACCGTGCGGAGCTTCGGATCCGGGCCGGCGCGAGCGAACGGCCCTTCACCATTGAAGGCGGCTACGGCGACATCGGTCTGCGAAAGTCCAAACGCCGACTCGCCGCTCTCGACGCGCCGGATGTTCTCGACCGAGCCGTCGGAACTCACCGCGATGCATGGCGTCTCCTGATGCTTGCCGTCGAGATTAAACATACGGCAGATCGCGTTTCCGACGGGATGATAGACACCGCCTGGAACCCCGGCGGAAAGATTAACCGGGTTTGGCGTAGAGCCCGCTGTGCAGCCCGCGACGGCGCTTGCGATCACAGCGACGCCAAGACGTATCAGCCGCCTAAACGACATGACGAAAGCCCCTTTTCGCCGGGTTCACGTTTCAAGCTGATACTGGACAGTCGAGCCGTCACGCTCGAACTCGCCGTGCACCCAAAGGTTTGTCTTGTCGTACCAAACGGTGCCGGCGAAATAGGGCGTGATCAACGTATAGCGCGTGGCGCCAACC
>Ga0126381_100001414_pt1 | contig 25883 bp, 26 predicted proteins | sample PanSoiMetPlot_28_FD_96465 | JGI IMG/M metagenome (GOLD analysis project Ga0126381, IMG submission 96465) | Tropical forest soil microbial communities from Panama - MetaG Plot_28 | ecosystem: Environmental > Terrestrial > Soil > Tropical forest > Bulk soil | place: Panama | collected 2016-02-17
GAAGAATCAGGCGACGGAAGGAATTCTCTTTCAACATCTCGGTCGCGGCGCGCGCACGGCTGACCTCCGCGCCCAAATGCACGTCGGAGAGGATCAGCGTGTCGTAGACCGCCGCTTCCATACCCTCTTTATAGCGGCGCGATGTTACAGGGTTATGAAATATGCACCGAAATCAGTGCATGGGTAATGAGGGCGTAACCTGCGATTTTTCAAACCGGACAAGGCTAACGCGCAAAACCGAGAAATGTTCCACGTGAAACATTTCGCTTTTTGGTGAGCATCTTTATTATCTTAAAGCTATTAACGAATCTGGAAACGATTGTGAGGGAAGGGGTTAATGAGGCATTCCGGAATTGGAAAAATTCCCTCATTATCACAAGTCTTCGCCCTACGCAGCAAAATGCGCAGTGTTCCACGCGGGTGTACCACCTATGGACTTCGCCGCTTACGACTTCGCCGCTTACGTTTCTAGCGGCCAGTTTCCAATTCTTTGAGCCTTCGATCAAGGAGATCGAGGTCATCCGTTAAGAGCGAAGAGTCGAAAAGGTCGATGTTCAGAAATTTCTTTAGCAGTTGTGCGGCGGACGCATCGAAGCCGTTCTTCAAAAGGGCGATGTAGCGGGGGACAAAGTCATCGCGATCGCGGGAGTAGAGCTGGTAGTACTTCAATGCCAGCAGCCCTCCGTAAACATAGTTCACATCGTACAGGGGATCTTCATACATCAGTGATACGTCTATCCATCGATTCCGTAATTCGGGAGTGCTCGCGAGAAAGATCGAAAATTGAGCGTCTACCGTTTGGGTGATTTGGTCGAGGTCGTCGGCTCCGTGAACGGTGCCAGAGGAGACTCCATCGTAAATCCGTTGCTCGAGCAGTGCGTCCTGAGCTCCGTAGAATGCGTCGAGGCCCTTGATGCTCATCCACTGCTCGCGATAGTAACGCTTAAGACGAGGATCGGAGGAATGAGCCATGTAGTCCGCCAAAAGCAGCTCGTTGAAGGCAGCAAATGACTCAGAGAGAAAACTGGAGCCCGCCGCATAAACTGGCAAGATGCCGTGCGCGTTCATCAAGGTGCGATGAACCGCGTGGCCTCCTTCGTGGGCGATCACCGACAAATCTTTGAAGGTGCCGTCGTAGCGACCGATGAAGAGCATGCTTGTACTTCCCTGAAATCCGATCGAGAAGCCGCCCTGATAGCGTCCTGGCGCTCCTCCGGGGACAATATCGGCACGGGCGTTCTGCGGATTCAGCAACTCGTCAAACGCGGCCTGATATTCGCGGCCTAATCCAGCAAACGCTTCGTGATAGATACCGACAGCGTCGGAAAGAGGTGTATCGGGAGCGGCCAAGCCCGGTAGCGCAGCCTGCAGATCCCAGGCATTCATCTGCGTCCTGTTTGTTTCTTCGAAGTCGCGGGCGCGGACCTTTTCAAATCGTTTAGCGACATCCCCGTGTTGGCCCATCAGAACGAGCAAGGATTTGGTCTGCTCCGGATTCAAATCCATGTCGGTGTATTTGCGCACCGGAGCATCCGGATAGTGATGTTCCTGGGCCAGCATGTTCTGGGCCTTGACCGTGTGCAGGAGAGAAAAGGCGATCAGAGCTCGCTGACTTGCCAAACCCTGGTAGCGACGTTTAAAGGCTTCTTCGCGGACCTTCGCATCCGGACTCGTTGCCAACCTTCGACGCTGTCGATTCACATCGAACCACCCGGTTGACGTCTGCACGGTTCCGAACGAGATTGCGGCGAGAATCTGCTCATACAAGTCGTACTGCCACTCTGCTATCTCTGGCTGAAAGCGGTCCATGCTCGCCTGCTCGTCTTTTGGGAGAGTATGTTCCGATTCGCGAAGAATGCTCTCCAAGGCGAAACGGTAGGGCGCCAAGCCCAGCTCACTGGTGACTAGCCCTTCGAGTCTCGGCCTGCCCAGAGCGAGAATCTCCGGCCGCAGAAAGGCAACCTGCGCACTGGTTGTTGACCCCAGCCGCTCTTCATCCTCACAGGAGGCGTTCTCACGGTTGCGCGCGCAACGCAGGTGAAGATAACCGTCGTGCCTGCGATAGAGTGTCTGGACTTTTTCGTACGCCCGCAAGGCCGCCACAAGATTCCTCGCGTTATCCAGATGCCCTTCATAGGTCTGTAGAGTTTTTAGCGCCTGCTCGAGATCTACACGGGCCGCGAGTTCAGCTTGCGGCGTAGCAAAGTAATAGCGTGCCAGATCAGCGGTGAAGAGCTGCTGAGTGGGCGGCTGAGCGGCAACAACAGTCGCTATCGTCGTGAATGCGAACACAGCCATGACGTTGGCAGCGGTCAAGAGAACATTTGCTTTCATCCGACTCATTTGGGGTGCGTACGCAGACGAGCAGGTTATACATGCGATTGCAGCAGCCAATGTACGCCTGGGCCGCGGAAATGACACGAGTGATTCCGTCGATAGAGGTCGGGCAATTAAGACACGTAAGGGCAAGAAAGGAAACCACAGTCTGCCCGAGTGAATCGGCGCAACGAGAGAAGATCAGACCTCACGTGAAAGCGTGGTTTAGCTCCACCGTATCGAGTCTCATCCTCGGACCTTTCTCCGATTGTCAGTAACTTAGTGCGTAGGCGGAACGTATTCCTTCGGCGCGACAGCGCCGTCGCCAAAAAAGAACTGCTCCATGTGTTTCACGATTACTTCCTGGTCTTCTTTGCGGGCGGGATTGAGGCGATATTCGTTCAGGATCATCTTGCAGAACTCGGTCCACTGTTGCCATGCGGCCGCGGAGACGTTGTCGTAGATCTTCTTGCCGAGTTCGGTATCGAAGGGCGGCTCGTCCAGGCCGGGGAGTTCCTTCTTAAATTTGACGCAAAAAACCTCGTGTGCCATGTCGCTTCCTTTTCGTTTTGATTAAGAAAAATTATCTCACAGCGAGCGCGTGGAAGTTCGGTTCAGCCACCTCAGGATGCGTAGCAAGTGAGCCTCGGGGAAGTGCATACCTTCCACGGGAATAGAGGCTCGCCTGTATTCGTCGAGGCGGCAGTCATGCGGGCGTTTTCACTCCGCCCGGCAATTACCATATGCTAGGCGTCGTGAGTGGGATGTACTCTGAAGACGCGGATTTTCAACTCGAAATAACCACACTTCTCAAAGGCACGACTCACGGCAATAACGGAATCGCGATGATCGTGCCCGCCAATCTTTTGAAGACGCTGCTCGAAGACCCACGTGTACAAGCGATTCGAGATGCCGAAGTGGCAAGGCAGAACGGGTCCGAAGGCGGCAAGAAGTAACCGGCGGGTGGCGCCCACAATCCTGGGTACTCCATTCAATCGCGTTCTTTGCGGTTGAGTGGGTTCAAGACGCAGCTAACGTTTCCCTAAGCGTCTCTCCTCTTCTCTGCTTGATCTTCAACTCCCACTCCCGAAAGTTGACGCGCACTGGTCCGCGCTCACCGCAGGCGTACGGGTGCCTGGCCCACCCTTCAAGCTAATCGAAAGCACCTCCGAACTGTTGCTCCCCCACCTTTCGTGGTATTCGAAAGGTGGGAAACACAGTCGCCTCGATCTCATCGGAACGAGTTCTCTGTGTCATGGAACTCAAGGGCCACCTAACGGCGTACGGTTAGGGGTCCGTGCCCGCAGCGGCATTGTATGGCCGTTCACACAGGCACTGGCAGCCTTGTCAGTTGGCACTATCGTTTCGCCGTTTGCAAGATTTCACACCACCACTGTTCGCTTGTGCCAGAAGAAGACGCCAAACCGATTAAGCGTTTCCTCGATCCGATGGAGCGGATTTCGGAGATCCTTTTCGGACTCGTGATGGTTCTCACCATCACCTGCTCGTTCAGTGTCGGAGGCGGCGGGCAAGCAGAAGTACATCAGATGCTCATCGGGGCATTGGGCTGCAATGTGGCATGGGGTCTGATCGATGCAATGCTCTATTGGTTGGCTTGCTTCCACGCTCATGGACAGAAGATTATGGCGCTGCGAGCAGCCCGCGACGCAAAGAGTCCTGAGAAAGCGTACCGCGTTATCGCCGAAGCGTTGCCACCTGTCATCGCATCGGTTATGACCCATGTGGAATTCGAAGCGATTCGGCAAAAGCTACAACAATCACCCGAGCCACCATCGCAGCCCAAACTCACCAGGGATGAATGGCTTGGCGGTGTCGGCGTGTTTCTCTTGGTTGTGGTCGCGACTTTTCCAGTTGTCCTGCCATTCGTCTTCGTTCATGACCCGACCCGGGCCATACGTATTTCTAACGGCATCGCGATTCTTCTGCTTTTTTTGACGGGTTATGTATACGGCTACCACACCGGCCATCGGCCTCTGAGGAGCGGTCTAATCATGACGATTATTGGCGGCGCCATGGTCGGCTTGACGATCGCGCTGGGTGGATGACAATCAGATCAAGTCTTCTGCTGCTTACTCTCTTTGCTCTGTGTTCCGCGACAATGAGGGCACAGGGTACAGGCGTGGTTGTGCCCGCGGAACCGGCTGCACAAGACGATACCAATGCTTGGTCCTTTACTGCTGCAGGGTATGGCTACCTTGTTCCCGACGATCAATCTTACTTCTCTCCCACATTCCGCGCCGACCACAATTGGCTGCACCTCGAAGCACGCTACAACTACGAAGATCGAAGAACCGGATCAATATGGCTGGGTTACAACGTGAGCTTCGGGGAAAAGGTCGTGTTTGATGCGACACCGATGGTGGGAGGGATATTTGGAAATACGACCGGAGTGGCGCCGGGGTATCTTTTCACGTTGAGCTACAAGAAGATTTCCCTCTACAGCGAAGGAGAATATGTCTTCGATACCAAAAATTCTGGCCGGAATTTCTTCTATAGCTGGAATGAACTGACCTATTCACCGACCGACTGGGTTCGCTTTGGGTTGGCTTCACAAAGAACCCGTGCATATCAAACACCTCTTGATGTGCAGAGAGGATTTTTCGCCGGCTTCTCGTACAAACGTCTGGATTTCACTACGTACGTCTTCAATGCTGGTTGGACCGATCCCACAGTCGTATTGGCAATAGGCTTCAAATTCTGACCTCCAATAGTCCACCTCTATAGTGGGGGACCTTGCAAGCAGCTTGGACCCAACTGCCAAAGCGGAAGGGGGTTGGCACCCACCCGGAGAACAGCACCTCTTTCGCTCTTCGTTTGATTGATAGCGGCGACAGGCTGCATCCTGTAACTTCTTGCAGTTGGGAGAAACAATTGAGTCAGAGAACCTCGCAGAACGGAAGGCAGGAGGTTCTATGAAACCGGCGATTCGTATCTCCCTTTTGTCCATCTGTGTGGTCGTATTTTCGTTCTCCAGTGCTGTACGAGCGCATGCGCAGGACGGCAAGCTCAAACTGCACGTGACACCCAAGCAGGCGTATGTCTTTGTGGACGGGCATGCGATCAGCGAAGCGAGCAGGGCTCACACGCTGAAGCTGAGCGCCGGTGATCATAAGCTCGAATTAGTCAATTACGGGTATTCACCTGCGAATCGCGACGTCACGATTAACGCTGGTCAAACGACTGAACTTGAGGTGACGTTAACCCCGGTCAACTCCACCGTTGCGGAACCGTTCGGTGCCATGACGATCGAGGGAGCAAATCGTGACGCCGTGCTGCTGAACGGGAAAACACCCGACTTCTTCGTCGGCCATGGCGACGAGTTCGACCACAACTGGTGGTGGAAACAGGAGTTAGTTGTTCCTTCGGGAACTTACCAGGTGACGACCCTGCGAGGGGACAAAGAGACATGGTCGGGGTCGGTGGATGTTCCCGCCAATCAGCGCGTCGTGATCGATGTCCCGAAAGGCGTTCGCAAAACGGTCCCATGGACACGCAGTTCGGTTTCGATGCCGCGCTTTAAAGCGGGTACGGCAAGCGCAACAGTTGCCGTTGCCAAACCTACGGCAGATCTGTCGGTGAGTGCTGCACAAATCAACTGCGGCGACTCGTCGCAACTGAAGTGGAACTCGGCCGATGCTCCCCGTGTTGAAATCACGCCGGTAGGCCAGGTAGGTGCATCCGGAGAGCAGGCCGTTCAACCAAAGCAGACGACGAGCTATCAACTGACGGCAGTTGGCCCCGGCGGTACCGTAACGTCAGCTGCGACGGTAAACGTGAATACCGCAGTGCAAGCGAAACTTGATCTCTCGCCGGCGCAAGTTCAGTACAAGCGCATCGGAGATAAGGTGGTGGAGCAAGGGAGCCCGACCTTGAACTGGACGACCGGGAACGCGCAAACGGTTTCGATCGATCGAGTGGGAACCGTGGCGGGTACCGGTAATCAGGCGTTGCAGATCACACCGCAGAAGACAGATCCGGGGCCGGTGGATGAAACGATCAACTACACGCTCAATGCAACGAACGAATGTGGCGGGACGGCGAGCCAGACAGCAACGCTTCACATTGTTGGCTCGATCGAGGGTCCTCCCGAACTGGCGATGCGCAGCGTGTATTTCGAGACGAATATTCCAACGGCGCAGGACGCGCAAAACGAACTGCTGCCGAGCGAGCAGGAAACGCTAAAGTCGATTGCCGAGTCGTTTAATCGCTACCTGGCGATCACTCCGGCCGCGAAGCTGACACTTTCAGGACACGCCGATGAACGAGGGGAGAAGGAATACAACCAGGCTCTTTCGGAACGACGCGCGCAACTCGTAAAGACATTCCTGATTGGGCAAGGAGTGTCCGCGGAAGCACTCGACATCCAGGCACTCGGGGAAGAACAGAATCTTAGTGCCGATGATGTGAAACAACTCATGCAACAAAACCCGAACCTGAGCGATGAACAACCGCAAAAGGAGATGTGGCGCCTCAAGACGCTCGTTCTGGCCAACAACCGTCGTGTTGATATTTCTTTGAGTCCAACGGGCCAACAGTCCGTTCGTCAGTATCCGTATAACGCGGAGGACTTTGCCAGGTTGATTGATCGAAGCGGCCCGAGCGCCGAGTCCGCGGTGCAGTTCGCAGCAAAGAAGGAAAAGATCTCGAACTAGATTCGCGGTTGATTCCGCGTCGGACGGCATTGAGAAAGAATGCGTGTGCGTCGGGTCATGCGTTGACGGGTTCGCCTAGCCGAACGATGCCCTACCCATCACGCGCACAAGTGACCGATGCGCTTTTAAATCGGTTCTGCTTAAGTTATAGCTAACTCGCTGGGCGTGTTCCCGAATCACTAACCGTGGACAAGGCTAAGTCCTTTGTCGGGAATATTTTGCCTCTAAGTCATTTGAGATCAAAGATTTTGATCCTCCCTTGCATGCAGGTTGCTGATTCTACAGAACCCAGGGGGAGGGGGGTACCCTTCGAATTTCGTTGCCGAGCGTCCGGGAAGCACTCTTTGTTGCGACGTGTGGCGGGCGGCCCATACTCACGGTTGCGAAACAATGGTCAGACGGGCACTCTGGTGATGGATGCCTGAACTTCCTGACATCACTGCCTATTTGACCGCACTCGAAGGTCGCACCGTCGGCCAACCTCTCGAACAGGTGCGGATGAACAGCCCTTTCCTATTGAGAACGGCAGCCCCACCCCTCGCAGATACATACGGCCAGATTGTTCAGAAGTTGCGACGAGTGGGAAAGCGGATCGCGATCGGCGTTGAAGGCGACCTCTGGCTGGTGCTGCACTTGATGATCGCCGGCCGGTTGCATTGGAAGCCACGCGGCGAGAAATTGGCCGGACGTCGGAGCCTCGCGGCTTTTGATTTTCCCAACGGATCACTGCTGTTGACCGAAGCAGGGACAAAGCATCGTGCATCGCTGCACGTTGTCAAAGGCGAAGATGCGCTTGTCGCGCTGGACGCCGGCGGCATCGACGTGTTCACCAGCGATCTTGATGCTTTTAAGGCTGCGCTCACCAGCGAGAATCGAACGTTGAAACGAGCGCTTACCGACCCCCGTCTGCTGAGCGGCATCGGCAATGCGTACTCCGACGAGATTCTGCACGCGGCGCAGCTGTCGCCGATCACGCAAACACATAAGCTCAAGCCCGAGGAGTGGCAGCGACTGTATAACGCGACGCGCAGCACGCTCGACTTCTGGATCACAAAGTTACGAGCCGAAGCCGAGAAATCTTTTCCGGAAGGCGTGACCGCGTTTCGTGAGGGCATGGCCGTGCATGGCCGCTATGAAGAACCGTGTCCGCGATGTGGAGACAAAATCCTGCGGATTCGCTACGCCGACAAGGAAACGAACTACTGCGCGCACTGCCAGACTGGAGGCAAGGTCCTGGCCGATCGCAGCCTGTCGCGGCTGCTGGGGTCGGACTGGCCGCGGACCCTCGACGAACTGGAGGCCCTCAAACGGCGTTGAAGTCGAATTTGACTATCTGGATTCATAGGCTTAGCCCGGGGGTCATCTTAGTGCTATTACTTTGGTCATCTGTGCCAAATCACGCCTATGCGTGACAATCAAAGCGTTCCAAATTTCACTCAGGTTGGTGAAAAAGACTATGGTCCTCCCCCTCCTTCGCAGTCTCTGGTCCGATGACCAGGGGCAAGACATCGCCGAATACGCCGTGATGCTCGCGGTGATCCTCGTGATCGTGGTTGGCACGATCCGAATGATTGGAAGTAACGCCAACACGGTGTTCTCTTCCGCGGCGAGTTCTATTCAGTAAACACAAGCCCGGGCTCAATGCCCGCCTGAGAATTTTAAGGGGATGCCATCCACCGATGAGCATCCCCTAAGTTTTCTATGTGGGTTTCTTCTTGAGTGGGCGCGCGTGCGGTGAACGTTTTTGAGAATCAAAAGGTGATCTTCAAAATCGTCCCTCCTGTCCCCACGAGCCATCCTGCTTTGGGGCTCGCAAACGCCACAGCCCAGAAACCAGAAACTCCCGGAAGCGCGAACCAGGTTTTGCCTTCGTCGGGCGTCCACGCGGCACCCCCGGTGTTCGCAGTGATGACCACCGCGCGAGTCAAGCCATCGTTGTCGTGCGTGTCGACGTCATCATTGTTGTGAATACGGCGCACGTAGCTGAGGCCGAAAATCGCGCCGGTCACAGGCGGCTTGTTGGTGAGGGTCCATGTGCGGCCGCTATCGTCCGATGTGGCAGTCGCGGCGTTGTTGGGATCGGCGGGATCAAGATCTCCGCCGCCGACGATGCCATGATGCGCGTCGCGGAAATCGACTGTGAACGCACCGGCACTCGGGGAACTCACGAGCGGCGTGGCGTAGGCGTTCCAGCTATCGCCACCATCGTGCGTCGCCAGGATCCGAGCGGTGGTAGACCCTCCGGTCGCGATCCAAGCATTGCTCTCTCCTTGCGTGGCCACGCACGTCCCGCTTGAGGCGAACGACGCTTCTCCCGGCAGCGCCGGAGGCATGTTCGCACTGATGCTCTTCCATGTGCGGCCGTTCGTAGTGCGGATGTCGGGGAAAACCCCGTTGACCGAGTCGCTGTGCGAGATACCGCGATGTGGCGTCCAGAAGGCAAAGCAATCGTAGAAGGCGCCGGCGAGTTGATTCTGGAATTGCATCGTCCAGTTTGTGCCGCCGTCGACCGTCTTGTAAATGCGGAAGTCGGTAGTGTTGTCGCCGATCGATTGCAGGTAGGCGACTTTGTCGCTCACACCTTGCACGTCACGGAACTGCAAGGCTTCAGCGCCGGGAACCGCGCCAGCCTTCCAGGTCTTACCACCGTCGGTCGTGAGCACGAATGTGCCCCCACGGCCCGACGCCCAGACGACGCGCGAACTCACCGGGCTTACGGCGATTAATCCTTGCGTGGTCCCGCTGTTTTGCGGCGTCAATTTCGGTTGATGAACTTTGGAGTGATCGTCGGCGAAGCTGATGGTTGCCAGAAGAAGGATTGCGGGAATCAGGAGCAGGGAAAAACGTTTTCGCATGCGAGGCCTCTGGGAGGAATTCGTAGCGCGCCAGCGAGGATAGGCCTCGTTTGCAGCGGGTGTCAAATGGGCGGCAACGCAGAACGCCTGCCGGTGGCGGGTTTCGAGGCGAGCAGGTGCGGGCGGACGCGGACGAAATCGCCCACGCCGCACGCGCATGGAGCGCTATGCGAACGGATTCTCGTCAGCCGTGCGACCGTAAATCACCGGCAGCGCAACATCGAGCAAACGTAGGTAGACGGTGAGTTGGCCGCGATGGTGGTACCAGTGATTCATCATCATGGTGCGAACTACCGCGATGCGCGGCTTCGTGAAAATCTCTTTCGGCCCGAACATCAGGCTCCAGTTGGCGGATGCAGTCTCCTCGGTGAGGCTCGCGAGATATGCCTCAGCGGCGCGCACGCTCTCGGCGAACGCGGCATGGACTTCTTCCAGGCTCGCGGGCGGCGGTGGATTGAAGTTCGCGGTCGAAACGTCGAAGTGATCCGCCTGGACGAGGCTGGCAATGCGCTTCGGAATTAAAGCAATGTGGTTGGCCAGCTGGCCAAGCGACATCGATTTGTCGTGCGGCTTCCACGTGAGCTTGTCGGCGGGAACTCTCTCGAGGATGCGCTTGGTGGCTGCGGCTTCTTCGCGGAATTCGCGAAGCATCAGTTCGGTTGTCGAAATCGAGGTTGCAGTCGTCATTGTGTCTCCTGGCTGGTGAAAGTATGAAAGTTTCCGGAGGCAATCCTGCGCGCCGCTCGATAGAGTCGTTCTTTTTGCGGCGCAAATCCTCCTAAGCCGAGTTCCCTTGCCGCACCTGCTCTTACTGCTACGCCGACTCCTTCTCTGAACAGCAGTCGTGGATCTTCGCGGGCTGCGTGTACGGTTGTTTGGCGTCGACTTTGTACCCATCATCGTATTTGTCGTGGTGACGAACCCACGCCATAGTGTGCGCAAGACCGTCCTCGTCGCGGCCTTTGGCCGTGTGGTCGAGGAAGTTGTAAGTGCCGAGCAGGATGTCGAGTCCGCGCGCGTAAGTTGAATACGTGTGGAACACTTCTCCGGCGTCGCTCATATAAAACACGCTCAAACCGGGAGCTTCTTCCGATGGAAATTCGATCTGGTCGTAGTTGTAGTCGACTTTTCCTTTTGCCTGCTGATCTTTTGTAAACGAAACGTGATAGTCAAAGTTGAAGTCGTTCGCCGACGCGGATAACCACTTGAAGTTCCATCCCATGCGCTTTTGGAAAGCTTGGATTTCAGGCAACGTTGCGTGTGAGATGACGGCGAAGGTTGTATCACGGTGCGCCAGGTGCGGGATCATACCGTCGAAGTGATCGGCGAGATACGAGCAACTCGGGCACCCTTCTTTCCATCCAGGCCCGAGCATGAAGTGATAAATGATCAGCTGATGGCGTTCCCCAAACAGATCGGCGAGCGACTCCTTGCCGTTCGGACCATCGAAGACGTATTGCTTATCGACCTTTTCCCAAGGCATCTCGCGGCGCTGGCGGTTCAGTTCATCACGCAGACGCGTGAATTCCTTCTCCTTGCGCAGAAGTTCCTTGCGGGCTTTGAGCCATTCCGGCGAAGAGACTACCCGGGGCTGTTGCGTTTTGCTGGTTGTTGCGGTCGTCATGATCTTTTCTCCTTTGCTTGGCAATTGCCCGCGCCGGCGTCGAGTTACTTTTCTTTGAGCGGAAAATTTTCAGCAGAAGCGCACCCACGCCACCGCCCATCGTGGCGCTTACGGCCATCAGTGCTGCGCTGGCGAGACATGCGGGACACATAAGCGCTCCTCGTCTGCGATTCAGCGTTTCTTCTCTGCTCGTTCGCGAACGCGATTGTTGATGTGGGTCCATCCCTTGCCGACCCGGGCGCGATGATCATCCTGAATCAGGCCGAGTGCGCTGTGATGGAACTTGATAAGCGTGCCGCCGGACTCTTCGCTCAGGCGGTACTGAACGTTAGAAACGATCGGGTACGACATGAAAAGCGGGCCCGTGAATTCGAGAAGCGTCGGACGCTTGATCGCCTGCACGTGCCCCCAATAGTGGCCGTCGTGATTGCCGAGGTCGCGAAACCAGCGGCCGCCGGGCCAGTCTTCGAGCGTCATCGGCATAGGCCCGTGGTCGGGAGTGTCGTTCGCGGGACCCAACTGTTCGAGTAGTGCCGCGAACGTTACTTCAAGCGAAGCGCGCACGTGGATTTCCTCGGTGATGTGTAGCGTCAGATTCTCAAGGCTGGTTGCGATTGCACTCACAGGTGTCTCCTTGGTGAAGGAAATTCGGGGCGGGTCAGGATTCTCCGTTGGATCACACGCCCTTCATTTTGGCTTCGGTAGTTTATCTTCGTCCATTTTCGCTTCGGCGCGCTCCTTGATGCGGTCCAGTTGATGCTGCCAGAAGCGCTCAAACTTTGACGTCCATTCATGCAGTGGACGAATTGCGTTCCCGTTCGTCCGGTAGAGCATCTGGCGGCCGTTTCGACGCACATTCACCAGGCCGACGTCACGCAGCACTCGCAAGTGCTTCGAAACCGACGGCTGCTCAAGCCCCAGGCTCTCGACAATGTCGCCCACTGGCCGTTCTTCGAGCGCCAGAAGGTTCAGGATGTCCCGGCGACGCGCCTCTGCTACCGCGTTAAAGACATCGGAAGTCGTCGCTGCCCGAGGCATGAGAAATAACATATATTCCTATATAGGAATATGTCAATACGGCTCACTTTAACCTCCACCGCTACCGGTTTCGGGACTTCAACGGATTTGAGTCAGCATTCAAGCTTCATAGGTTGGTCGAATGGATCGCATTGGATTGGACAGGGAACCCTCTGATTTTTTGAAAAGGGTTCCCGCACGCGGAGAAGGCGAATGGCCCTGGATTTCGGCGCTGCTCGACGAACACCAATGCTGCAGGCACTTGCGAGATCACAAAGACAATTTTCGGGGAAAGCGGCCCTTCATCGGCTTGAAGGCCCGTAGTAGCGAAAGTGTCCGGTAATTTTCCAATTGAACAGCACGTCTTCCATTTGGGGACCACGGCCAATGTTGTGCACGATCATGTAGCGTCCTTGGGAACCGCGGTGGTTCACAACGATGCCGATGTGAGTGACACCGCCCCCCAGATCCCATGTGACGAGGTCTCCAGGCTGATAGTCATCGGCGCGAGTCGTGATGGCCAGCATGTCTCCATGACGCTGAAAGAAAACCATGAGGTTGGGTACGCGCCGGTGATCGATGTTCGGATCGGTATGTCCGAGGAGCCAGTGCCACTTCCTCGGATATGCGGAGAAGTCGCGCTCCATATCCTCATGAACTTCTTTTTGAAGATCAACGCCAACCGCCCGGTAGGAGCGGATGACCTCATCAGTACAGACACCTGTGTCCGCGGGCACATCGCCGTCCGGATACGGGATGCGAACATAGCCGGGATCGTAGCGCACCGAGTGGTGTGTGCGTTCGATGGCGGCGTCAACGAGCGCACTCAGGAATTGCTGATGGGTGAGGGCCGGCGCGCCGTGCGGCCAAGCAGATCCGACGCCGAGCCAGTAAACCGAAATTACGAGCACGATCGGTCGGGCACGAACTCTGTATCGGTTTGAAATGAGCCTGATCTTCAAACGAAGTACCTGCGCAATCGAGATTTTAGGATCGCGATCGCCCAGAAACAACAGAGGGCCGGATCACCGTGGGTCAGCGTCTCGCGGTGCTAAAATTGAAGGTTTTCGCGCCAATTCTGTCTTCGTAAGGTAGCTCTCATGGCTGAAACAATGCTGGCGGTGGTCAAACCGGAGGCCGCGCCCGGCGCTGACGTTCGCGAAGTAAAAATTCCGGCATTCGGACGCAATGACGTCCTGGTCAAAGTTAAGGTCGCTTCCATCTGCGGGACCGACCTGCACATTTACGAATGGGATCGCTGGGCCCAGGGGCGGATTCGTCCCCCATTGATTCCCGGACACGAATTTTGCGGAGAAGTCGTCGCGTACGGCGACGAAGTCACAAGCGTGAAAGAGGGGGATTTCGTCTCCGCAGAGATGCACGTCGCGTGCGGCAAGTGCCTGCAGTGCCGGACCGGAGAGGCGCATATCTGCCAGAACGTGAAGATCATCGGCGTGGATGCCGATGGCGCCTTCGCGGAGTACGTGGTGATTCCGGAGTCGAATATCTGGAAACTTGATCCTGGGATTCCGCAGGAGTACGCGTCGATTCTGGATCCGCTCGGCAACGCGGTGCACACCGTACTCGCCGGCGAAATCGCCGCCAAGACGGTTGCCATCACCGGTTGTGGGCCGATCGGGCTGTTCGCGATCGCTGTGGCGCGTGCGGTTGGTGCGGCCCAAGTCTTCGCCATCGAAGTCAACGAACACCGGCGCAACATCGCGAAGCAGATGAAAGCCGACCTGGCGCTTGATCCGTCGAAAGAAGACGTGAATGCAATCCTGCTCGAACGGACAGGCGGCCTGGGTGTCGACGTCGTGCTCGAAATGGCGGGACATCCCAGTGCGATCCGGACTGCCTTCGATATCGTGCGGCGCGGCGGGCGGATTTCGCTGCTCGGACTGACCTCGAAACCGATCTCCCTGAATTTTTCAGAAGATATCATTTTCAAAGGCATCACGATCCAGGGAATCAACGGTCGTCGCATGTACCAGACGTGGTATCAGATGACGGCGCTGCTCAAAGCAGACAAACTCGATCTGCATCCCGTGATCACCGACCGCATCGCGATGAAAGATTTTTCGAAGGGCATGGAGCGCCTGCGGACCGGGGAAGCGAGCAAGATCCTGGTGTATCCGAACGGGGCGAGGTAGAAAACAAAGGGCTATGGAAATGTACGGATGGTCGAATGACGCAGAGGACAGATTAGCCTGGCTGGTTGGGAAAGAGATCGGTCAGATTGCGATTGGTCCGTACGACGTGCAAATTAACTGGGGAAGCGGTGGCATCTCGGTGTGGCACAGGTTCCTACTCACTCCCGCGGGCGGTAGGGACGTAATCGAATGGCTGGGAGACGACCCCGTCGCGGGACCACAAGCGGCATGCAATGCCGTAAGGTTATTGAGAGTTTCGATAGCCGCTGTTCGATGCACAGAAAAAGCATCACTGGAACTAACATTCTCGCATGGTGACAAACTTGAGGTCTTCGAAGATGATCGGTACGAATCATTCAGTATCCGCGATGGGAAAACTCCGGAGATTCTAGTCTGAGTCAAGTCCATTCTGTTTTGGCTCGGATTGAATCGGATACAAATCACTTGATCCTCCGAGGACCTTTATGACCACTGCTACTCGCACCAATCCTCTTTCTTATCTCACCGACCAGATCAACGAACTCAAGGCCAAGGGCACACACTTCAACTTGCGCGTTCTGGAGGACGAGCAGGCGCCGGAGTGCACGTTCGACGGCAAGAAGGTCATCAACCTTGCCTCGAACAATTATCTCGGGCTAACGACGCATCCCAAGTTACGTGAAGCTGCGCTCGAAGCGACGAAGAAGTATGGCGTGGGATCGGGCGCGGTGCGCACGATCGCGGGCACGATGAAGATCCACATGGAACTGGAGGAGAAGATTGCGCGCTTCAAAAACGTCGAAGCGTGCGTAGTCTTCCAGTCCGGCTTTGCCGCCAATGCCGGTACGGTTTCAGCCGTGCTGGGCAAAGAGGACTTCATCATCTCCGATCAGCTCAACCACGCGTCGATTATCGACGGCGCGCGCCTGTCGCGCGCGAAGATTCTCGTTTTTAACCACAAGGATCTTGCTCACGCGGAGGAACAACTCGCCAACGTGAAAGATCAGCCGGGACGCAAGCTCCTGATCACTGACGGCGTTTTCTCGATGGACGGCGACATCGGACCGCTGCCGGGGTTGTGCGATCTCGCCGAGAAGTACGGCGCGATCATGATGGTCGACGATGCGCACGCCTCTGGCGTGCTGGGCCGCAACGGGCGTGGAACCATAGACCACTTCCACCAGCACGGGCGCGTCGACATCCAGGTAGGAACGCTTTCGAAAGCGATCGGCGCACTCGGCGGATACGTCTGCGGCACCCGCGATCTGATCGACTTCCTCTATCACCGGGCGCGACCGTTCTTGTTCTCGACCTCGCATCCGCCATCGGTCGCAGCCACCTGCATTGCCGCCTTTGATGTTCTCGAGCAGGAACCCGAGCGTATTCAGAAACTCTGGGAGAACACACTGTTCTGGAAAAAAGAACTGGCGCTGCTCGGCTTCGACATCGGCGGCAAAACCACGCCCGCAAGCGAGACACCGATCACTCCGATCATCATCGGCGACGGTGCGCGCACGATGGAGTTCTCGCGCCAACTGTTCAACGAAGGAGTACTGGGAACCGGCATCGCATTCCCAACTGTCCCGGAGGGCAAAGCGCGCATACGCACAATCATGACCGCGACGCACACAAAAGAAGAATTGACGCAGGCGCTTGAGGTGCTAGGGAGAGTTGGGAAGAGGATGGGAATACTAAGCTAGTGTGGTCACACTCTTTGTGCGCATCTCTGCTAGCCGTCGCGATGCACGATCCGCCCGGTCACGATCGTTGCCACCGCTTTCCCGGTAAGTTGCCAGCCGTCAAACGGTGAATTTCGCGAGAGCGACCGCGACTTGCTTACATCGAAGGTCCAGCGTTTCTTCGGATCGAAGATCGTGACGTCTGCAAAGCTTCCACGAGCGAGCGAACCGCGGCCGCGCAGGTCGAAGACTCGCGCCGGACCGGAAGTAAGCAACTCGACGATGCGCGCTAAAGGAAGCCGGTGATCGCGGTGTAATTTGGTGATGGCAAGCCCCAGGGCAGTCTCGAGTCCGGTGATCCCGAAGGCGGCTCGCTCGAATTCCACCTGTTTCTCATGGCTGGCGTGGGGCGCGTGATCGGTAGCGATCGCATCGACTGTGCCGTCGCCCAGTGCGACGATGAGCGATTCGATATCCGCCGCCGAGCGCAACGGCGGATTCATCTTGCAATTCGTGTTGTAGTCTCCGACCGCTTCGTCGGTCAGCGTGAAGTGGTGGGGCGTGACCTCGCAGGTCACGTGAGCCCGGCTGCGCTTTCCGCGCCGCACGGCCTTCAGCGAATCGGCGGCCGATAAATGCGCCACGTGAAGCCGGGAATTCGGGATGCGCTGGGCCAACTGGACGTCGCGATCCACAATGCTCGATTCGGCCGACGTTTTCCATCCATGCAGACCGAGCCGAAAGGAAGTCGGGCCGTCGTTCATCGGACAGCCTTCGGTCTGCCGCGTGTCTTCCGCGTGCTGCACCACGGGAAAGCTGAGTTCGCCGCTCAGACGCAGACACTCGCGCATGGTGTCGTTGTCGAGGATCGGTTTGCCGTCGTCGGTCACCGCCACGGCACCTGCCCGCTGCAAGCCACGGAAATCCGTGAGGACCGCACCTTTGCTCCCATTGGTTGCGGCTGCCACGGGAAACACGTTGACTACCGCGCCGCGCTCGGGTTGCCGCACCCAGTTCACCCACTCCTGGGAATCGAGCACCGGCGAAGTGTTTGGCATGCAGCAGACGGAGGTGAAGCCGCCGGCCGCGGCGGCGGCCGTTCCGGAAGCAATCGTCTCCTTGTAACTCTGGCCCGGTTCGCGAAGATGGACATGGAGGTCGATAAAGCCTGGCGCCACGATCAGGCCGCGTGCGTCGAATTTCTCTTCGGCGCTGCCACGAATCTTGTTCGGCGGCGTCACTTCAACGACATGCCCGTCGCGTAACAAGACATCCATCGGCGCGTCAATCTTGCTTGCCGGATCGATCACATGTCCGCCCTTGATGAGGAGCGAAGCGGGTTTGGATTTGTTGTTCGGCATTTTCGATTTCGGGCTCTCGGCTCTGGGCTTTGGGGCTCGAGCCACTTTCCTCAGGCTGCTGTAACTCCTCGTTTCACGCTCCGGTACGATTCGTATCAGGGCGCGCATTTTGCGCGCCATCGAACGCGTACCATCTCGGCACTTCCTGCGCCGGTTCTTACGCTCTTCCCACCGCGCGCGCCAGAATCGCCATGCGCGTCGGCACGCCATTGCGCACTTCCTCCACGATCGCAGACTGCGGCGAGTCGGCGACCTCGCCAGTCAACTCGAGCCCTCGAATAATCGGACCCGGATGCATCACGATCGCGTCGCGCTTGGCCATCTTAAGCCGATGCATCGTCATCTGATAGCGCGCGATGTAATCCTCAAGCCGGAGTTTCATGCCTGCCAACCGTTCTTTCTGGACGCGCAACAACATCAGCACATCGGCGCCGCGGGCAGCCTCTTCGATATGTCGCGTGACCTGCAATCCGGTGGCGAGCGTTGCGGCTACCTCGGGCACGAATTCCGGCGGGCCGCATAGCGTGATCTTCGCTCCCAGCTTCGTCAGCAGGTGGCACGACGAGCGCGCGACGCGGCTGTGAAAGATGTCTCCAATGATCGAAATGTGCAGCCCTTTAAATGCCTTCTTGTGCTTGAGGATCGTGTACGCATCGAGCAGACCTTGGGAAGGGTGCTCGTGCATTCCGTCGCCCGCATTGACGATCGGGATATCCAGATGCTCCGCCATCAGACGAGGCGCACCCGCGAGCGGATGCCGGATCACAATGATGTCAGCTCCAACGGAACGCAGGGTATATCCCGTATCGAGCAGAGACTCGCCCTTTTCGATGCTCGAGCCGCTTGATTGAACCAAGACTGTCATGGCGCCCATCGACTTGGCAGCCACTTCAAAAGAGGACCGCGTCCGAGTGGATGGCTCGTAGAAAAGAAGAATGACCCGTTTGCCGCGCAACAGCGGTCGCGGCCGCTGCGGGTTCATCCGCCGCGCGGACCTCAGAATTTTCAATATCTCCGGGGCTTCCAGGTGTTCGATATCGAGGAGTGAACCGCGCGCACCCTTATTCATCATTCATCGCTTGCTGAGAGGCGAAGGTAATATGGTTTATCGCGCAAGCCAGAATTCCTGGCCCGACACGCCGCAATTCCCGCAAGAATTACCGCCGTGAACGCGCTGCTAGCTCGCCCAGAAATTCGCAAACGGAGCATCATACGCGTGACGCTTGTGGAGCGGCAAGAAGCGGAATCCAGATTTTCAGGGCCTAGCCCGATTCGGAACCACTTCCCCGCCGCTGATACCCATCGCACTTGAGAACCGGCAATCGCGGATACTTCACGAACCGCGAATCCGTGAAAGACAGTTGACACAGAAGAAATACCGACCCTCGTTCGGACGTGATCGTGCGAGCGTGGATACACGTCGCGCAGAGTCCTGCATGCAAAGGATCAGAACCGGAACTACCTTTAGTGTCATCGCCACGCATCAAATCGCGCGCATTGCAAAGGCTTGGTTCACCCACGATTGCGCTTCTGCACCCATGCGCTGTACCACGCTCCTCCGATGCTTGCGCCCACGACAAAAGTGAAGTATCCAATCAACAGGATTCCCACGACAGCAGAGATCAGACCGTCTTGCGTTTTCAGCGTTTCGATAGCTTCACGCATCATTTCCTGGTTGTAAGGAGTGGCAGCCATCTGGGCACTCAGGACCTCTCTGAACCTGTCGGGGGCGTACACAGCCGTTGCCACAATCAGAACGGAGGGGAAGAGAAATCCAAGCATCCCAGTGACTGCGCCCAACCGGGCGCCCATCCCTCTGCTGGGAGTGGTCGTGGTTCTTCGACGATAAAGGAATACCGTAACCGCTCCGCCGGCCAGAAAAGCCGGACCCAATGCGGCGAATGGTACAAAACAAAGAAACAGAGAAACGAGGCCTCCAATGGCCGCGCACGGCAAACCGTGGGACCAATCCACTCTTGATCCCATAGCACGCGGCAGTTCGGGAATGAAGATGGGTGCGGAACTCGACGAGTCGGACCGATCGTGATGAAGTTCAGCTCGAGCCGCAGGTTCTGGGGACGGCTCGATAGAGACACGGATCTGCGGCGCCCGACAGTGGCGGCAAAACGGAGTGCCGTCAACTACCGCTTCACCGCATTTAGGACATGGATGGTCCACGGCAGCCAAGGTATAGCAGGCGAGGGAATGGAAGCAACAAAGAGTAAGGGCAGCCACGTGGGCTGCCCTGCAAGACGTGCAGAAGACAGGATCAGATCGTGTCGCGGTCACCACCCCGCGTCTGAACGAACACGAGGGCGAAATCGGTCCCATGCCCTGAGTCTTTCGGCGAAATCGCGACGATGTGCTGGTTCTGCTTGGTTCCGACCTTCAGTTCAAGCGTCTTGCCGCTGCTGTGCGCGCAGCTCAGCTGGTTGGAGTTCTTGTCGCCATCTTTACCGAGATGCACATCGACATCCCCGGCATCACCGTGCTTATTGTCGGTGTGGCATTCAAGGATCGCGCCATATCGCTTCAACTGATCTTTGTAGTACGCGGCAATCTTGTCGGGTGGATCGTCAGACAAAAATTCGATCGCCACCACTTTGAGCCCGAACATTCCCGCTGAAATGTTGACGTTGGCGCTCTTCTCTTCGCCATCGTTGCTTTCCTGTTTCTGCTTCGCGCCCGGATACACCGGCAACCCCGTGTCTCGTGCATCCGCGCCCTTGCTCACGTGGATGCCGCCCATCGGGGTTTCGATATCGACCTTCTTATCCTCGCCGTTTTCGGCTTTTTTCACATTGACGCTACACGCCGGAAGAATCGCCAGCGCGGCCGCCGCAACAGGAAGAAAAACAAACTTACCGATTTGAAGGCTTCTGATTCGCATCGTTAGCGCCTCCCTGCGCTAACTGACCCTGGCGCTCAAAGCCAGCGCCACGTTGCGCGACATTTGGAATCCCGACCGGCAGATGCCCTCGGATTGGAATTTCTCCAAACAGCGCCTTGACCGCGCTGATCTCAGAAATTGTCGCATTCGAAAAGGTACATAGATATGTCTGAATCCCGGGGAAATCCGACACCAGATATGGACTGCCCATCGCCACGACCGCCATCTTTGCCGCAGCCTGCTCCGTCAACTTGCCAAGCAACACCCCGGCCGCATCCGCAACCACCACGTTGTTCTTCGTGCTGCCAGGTGCGGGACTGACGTAGACCGCGGCGATGACCGTTTGCGCCTCGTCGGCGGCCTTCAAGATCTGATCGCTCATCGCATCCGCGACGCGTGAGTCGACGTACAGAATGTTTACATCCGGCACACGATCGCGCAGCTGGCGTGCCAACATGCGACCCGTTTCGGATCGCATGTCGTCAGAGAACACAACAACCACGAGATGGTTGTGTACCTCCTCCTTAGACATATACGGCAGACCATTCTTGTTGGTTCCCGACGCTTTCAGCGGCAGCACCTTACCGTTGTCACGTACCAGGGTGATCGCATCGTCGGCAACCTGCTGACCGGCGGCAAGATTCTGCGGTTTGCCGACCTGTTCGGAAATGGCGGAAATGTCGACCAACCGGGCTTTATCCAATCCGAGGGATGCTTTCGTTTTCAGAATCTTGAGAACCGATTCGTCCAGACGGACCTCTGAGATTTCGCCACTTTGGACGGCCTTTAGCATCGCCTGAAAGGAAGCATCCAGATCGGCGGGAATCAGCAGCAGGTCGTTGCCTGCCTTGAAAGCCTCCACAGCCGCGCGCCCAACATCCGACGCATAAAGTCGCGTCAGCCCGGCCATGTCGAGTGCGTCGGTGGTAACGATCCCGTGAAAGTTCATCTGTTTCTTCAGCAGATCGGCAACCACTAATGTCGACGTGGTGGCGACGCGGTTGGGATCCGGTTCGAGCGCGGGCACGCTTACGTGCGCCACCATGATCGAATCGACGCCCGCGTCGATTGCCGTCTGGAACGGCGGCAGTTCGATGGACTTGAGGTGCGTGATGTCGCCGCCCACGCGCGCCACGCCGAGGTGCGAATCTGTGGCTGTGTCGCCGTGCCCGGGAAAATGCTTGGCGGTCGCCAGCATGCCGCCCTCGTGAGCGCCTTTGATGTAGGCAACAACCATCTGCCCGACCTGCTGTGGGTCTTCGCCGAATGAGCGGGTATTAATCACGGGGTTGAGCGGATTAGAATTCACATCGGCTACAGGAAAGAAATTCCAGTGAATGCCGATAGCGCGCGATTCCTGGGCGCTGATGAGGCCAAATTTCTGCGCATAGTCCGTTTTTCCCGCTGCTCCAAAGGCCATAGCCGCAGGAAACATCGTGGGACCGTTCAGTCGCATGGTCAGACCGCGCTCGAAATCGGCAGCGAACACGAGCGGCAGCTTGGCGTCCTTCTGCAGCGAGTTCAACAGCACTGCCGCTTCGTAGGGCTCGCTCTTGAAGAGAAAATTGCCGTCGACCGGAACCGTCATGCAAAACGAACCAACGTGGTACTTGCTCATGACGTTGCGCAGCTGCACTAAGGTGTCGCTATCGTTGTTGAGGAACTGTGCGCGTACCCACACCATGAACAACTGGCCGATCTTTTCCTCGGGTGTGAGCTTGCGCAGAGTTTTTTCGGCCCATTTCTCACCGTTGCGGTCGAGTCGAATGGGGCCGGCCTTCTGATAACGATCTTTGGCAAAAGCTGGGGTCAATGCGAAAACCAGGAACAGCACCGTGACAAAACGCATGGCAAAACGATAGCAGGAAAGGAGCAGGTCGGTCTGCGGTATTCGGCGTTCGGCGCCGGTTTTCGGTTTTCGGCCTTCGGTTTCGGGAAGCGGATCTCGGTGTCCGGTGTTCGGGGTTCGGTATCGGTGTTCGGGCAGTTTGCGGGAACACACCGCCGAAAACCGAACACGAGGAACCACATTCTCAAGCTCGCGCGGCGGCCTCACTTACCCCCGAAATGGCCCGCTCTTGGATACTTCTATCGTCTCCGAAACCCGGCAACCACATCATCTCGGGCTCCCGTCGAAACCACGTCATTTGCCGCTTGGCGTAATTGCGGTGCGCCTGCTGGGCCGCGGTGATAGCTGCCTCTCGAGTCAACTCTCCGCGCAGCAGTTGAACCGCTTGCTTGTATCCGAGCGAGGCGAGAGGGCGGGCCGCGTCGCCGTATTTGTCGAGCAAACCTTGTGTCTCTTGCACGAGGCCCGCATCGAACATTTCGCGAGCGCGATCATTGATGCAGGCATACAAGGCTTCCCTTCCGGGATTCAATCCGAGACGAAGAATACGAAAGCCCTGGAGCGGATCGCGGCCCTCCTTCCACATCTCGGTCATCTGGCGCCGCGACGCAAGGCAGACTTCGATCGCGCGGATTAGTTTAGGTGTGTCGTTGGCGTGAATTTTCTCCGCGGCCTCAGGATCGAGGCGCTTAAGAATGCGATGTAGATAGTCCTGACTACAACGCTCAGCGCGATCGCGGAGTCTCTGCCGCAACTCCTCCGACCGCTGTGGGCCTGGGAAAAGTCCGTCGAGCAACGCCCGCAGATAAAGGCCAGTGCCTCCGACCACGATGGGTAGACGCCCGCGCGAACCGATATCCACCAGAACGCTTCTCGCGCGCCGCGCATATTCGCCTGCGGTAATGAAATCCGTCGGCCCGACCACGTCGAACAGATGATGCGGTGCGCGCGCACGTTCGCCGACACTCGGCTTGGCCGTGCCGATCTCGAATTCGCGATACAACGCGACCGAGTCACAGTTAACGATTTCACCTTGAAAATGTTCTGCGAGGACGAGCGAAAGCCCAGTCTTGCCGCTGGCAGTCGGGCCGAGAAGGACAACCAGCAACGGGTCGTGCTGTTCCTTCAGCGCCAACTCCAGTGAATCGCCTGCCAGAAACGCACGAGCGTGATGCCGAGCAGAGTCGCCGCGATGATCAATACTCCGGTGGTCTCAAGCGCGTAGACATGATGCCAGGCGGGACGGAGCTGCGACTTTTCCTGTGCCGGGGAGGGCATGCGGGCATTGTACCCCCGGCCAGTGGGACGTCAAAACACCTTTTGCAGGAAGGCTTTAGAAATCGGGCGCTGGGCATTCGGTGCTTTGGGTTCCGCGCCATGGGCTTTTCCTCTGGGCTCTCGGCATTCGGCGCATGGGATTGCACGGTTGCACCAGAGAGCGGTGCTAAACTTTCCTATTGCCTTATGCCGGAAGCCCGCTCTGCCGGAAAATCCCTTCGCTTTGGAATCTATGAAGCGGATCTCACCACCGGCGAACTACGAAAAAACGGAACCCTGATCCGGTTGCAGGAGCAGCCTTTTCAGATCCTGGCCATGCTGCTCGAGCGGCCTGGCGAACTCGTCACCCGCGACGACTTGCGCAGCAAGCTCTGGCCTGCCGACACCTTCGTGGACTTCGACCACAGCCTGAATACCGCGGTGAACAAGATTCGCGAGGCGCTGGGCGACTCTGCTTCGAACCCACGCTTCGTGCAGACTGTGGCTCGCCGCGGATACCGATTCATCGCCCCGGTTCGATTGAACGAGAAAGTACGGCAAGACACGCCCGTCGCCGCACCCGTGTCTCCGGCTAATCCAGAACTCGCTGCGAAACCTGAACCCGGCAAAGCGGTAGACGTCCTGCACCCGGAACTCGACGTGCCGATTCCGCGCCGCGGCCTGACGCGCGGTCTGTTTCTGTTGATCCAGAGCATGTACTTGATCTTTTACGTGGAGGCTCTTTTCCACTGGCAGGACGTGTATCGCATTGCAGATTCGTTCTTGCCCGTCCGGGCAGCCACGGCCGTCCTGATCACGGCGCTCGTGACCGCGGGAGTTGGCATTCCATTGCGCTGCTACTTGATTTCGGCTGTTGCCTTCGATCACCGGCGCTTCGGCGAAAAATTCTTACGCCTCTTTCCTTTCCTGCTGGCCATGGATCAGCTATGGGCGGTCGCCCCGTTTCTATTGGCCGAAAAGATCGGCTTTGGGGCGGCCTTTGCTGCCACCGCAGCCCTTTTGTATCTGCCATTTTCCGAGCGAACGCTGGTCCGGCTGGCCTATCCGGACCCCAAATCTTAGACATGCCCCCAGATTTCGGGAACCGCGCTTACTTTGTTCGCGTACTTGCGACTGAGACGTGGGAGATGTGCGCTCCCGGCGTCCCAAGGAGAATGTCATGCGGCGCTTCTTTTCGATCCTTATCGCGTTCTGTGCCCTTGCGACGGTTTCCCTTTCCGCCAAAGCCGAAGAGTGGACCAAAACTTTCACCATTACGGGTCAGCCCGAGCTTCGTGTCGAGACCTCCGATGCGGCCATTCACGTCGACAGTTGGGACCAGAAAACCATCGAAGCCCGCGTCACTTCGACGAAGTGGGGATTCGGGCAGGGCGGCATCCAGGTTTACGATCACCAGACCGGCGATACCGTTGAGATCGAAGTTCGCTTCCCGCATGGCATCCACATCATGAGCATCGGCGACCGCCGCACCATCATTGAGATCCACATGCCTCGCGAGGGGAAAATCCGTCTACACACCGGTGACGGCGAGATCCGCTTGCGCGATCTGAAAGGCGAATTTGACGTCGAAAGCGGGGACGGTCGCGTGGAAATCGAAGGCGTCGACGGAGTCCTCCGCGCGCACACAGGTGACGGCCATGTACGAGTCAAGGGCCGATTCGACGCTCTGGACGTAAGCACAAGCGACGGTGCCATCGAGGCGGACGCGCTGTCTGGATCTTCGATCGGCAAGGGTTGGGAACTCAAGACCGGCGACGGCCGGGTTACGTTAAATGTCCCGGAAAATTTTGCAGCCGATGTTTCACTTCACACCGGAGACGGCCACATCACGCTCGACATGCCGCTGACCGTGCAAGGACGCTACGATTCGAGCAACGTGCAGGGCAAGCTGAACGGCGGTGGCGCGCCTCTGACGATCCACACCGGCGACGGTTCGATACGGCTCGGAAGATCGTAGTGAGCCGACAATCCTCGAGCTGACCGGCACGAGATTTGTGTGCAAGTTACACGCCGCATATAGGACGGGTGATACGCGAGCACCAGACATCTGGTAAAACTGAGCCCGCATTTCAAAGGAGTGGCATGCGTCGTTCGAGGATTTTTCTTCTGTCTGCCGCTGTCCTCGTGTTCCTTCTTCCTTTTGCCGTCGCACAGAACCAAGCGCAGCCTGATCATCTGCCCGTTCTTGACGTAACGTCGATGGACACAA
>Ga0126381_100001417_pt1 | contig 25847 bp, 18 predicted proteins | sample PanSoiMetPlot_28_FD_96465 | JGI IMG/M metagenome (GOLD analysis project Ga0126381, IMG submission 96465) | Tropical forest soil microbial communities from Panama - MetaG Plot_28 | ecosystem: Environmental > Terrestrial > Soil > Tropical forest > Bulk soil | place: Panama | collected 2016-02-17
AATCCGGCAGCCGAAAACCCACAGGCTGAAGCCTGTGCCACCATCGTCTGGCTCGACCACCTTCCTGCCAATAGGTAAAGAGATTTCAGAAACATCACACTAGGTTGTGATTACCAATCGTCGGCCTTCCTGGTTCCGCTGCCAGGCGTTCTCAACCTCCACCAGCGGAACCCGTTCTGTGTCGATGTGGAGTGCTCCGTTTGCGGCGTGCGCCATCACTTGCTGAAAGGCTTCGAGCAAGACGCTGCGAGGCGGAATCCCGGCAGTACCCAGAATCGTCAGCGCTGTACTACGCAACACGGCTGCTGGAAGCGTGATGGCCGGCCCAGCGCTCTCTCCAACCTGAACGAAGCGTGTCTCGGACTTGATAACCGCGAATTCTCTGTTTGTTAATCCAGCCAGGAATATCTCTGCAGGGCGGCCCCACACGTAATCGATCACGACCTGGAACCCGGACTGCCCGGCTTCCCTCAGAAATGCCTTGCTCAGTTCAGCCTCGGCCAGAGCGAGGGAAATTGTCGCGTCTGCGCCCAGGTCGCGAAGCGTGTCCAGTGTCTGCTGATTGCGCCCGGCGGCAACGACCCGAGCGGCCCCGAGAAGTTTCGCAGTCTGTAGGGCTAGTTTGCCAGTCACCCCGGTAGCGCCGAGGATGAGCACGTTTTCGCCCCGTACGAGCCTGGCTCGGTAAGAAAGCGAAAGCCAGGCAGAGACACCTGGGTTGGGCAGAGCGGCGGCGGTCTCGTTGCTCAGAGTTTCCGGTACTGGAAAAGTTAGCGCGAGTGGCACAACCGTGCGCTGTGCCATAGCGCCGTGGGGTGGTCGGGGCCCGCCGAAGAACACCCGTTGTCCGTCGTCGAGATGCCCGACTCCGTCCGAGCCGCAGACGCAGGGCAGCTCTGGGTGACTCGCATAGTGCGATCCGCTGGCCAACTGCTTGTCAACGGGTTTGAGCGATGCGGCGTGAATATGCACGAGCGCTTCCGCTGACCTGTCGCGAATCACCGGCTCCGGGAATTCTTCGTATCGAGGGACTGTTCCAATCGCGTGCAGAACGGCAGCATACATTTGAGTTCCCCCTTTCGCCGTGCTCTATTCATGAATTCTACAAGCGGGATAACCCACTCATCCGTTCGAGTATCACGCGCCCTCCGGAAGCTGGCGAGCAAGAAGCCACGTCCGAGGAAGTTTACTTCGCGACAAGGGAGCGATGATCGTCGACTCGAAGGCCGAATCCGGGCCACTGTACGAGACGACGACTCCCCGTCAAACTGGACAACTTCCAGATTGCTGAAAGCAACGGTGCTGATCGTAACAACGGCATCCTTGCGATTCATGGCAGGAAGCGAAGGTTATCCCTAATCACACTATCTTTCATTTTCCAACACTTTTATTACTTCAGACTGCAACCCGTGTCGGTTCGGGCTCATCTTACCGGGTGTTGAAACTGGGTGTTGAAAGGCGTCAGACGCCTGTACAAGGAGCAGCAACAATGACGACGCTGATACACAAAGAGAAGGAAGCGACAACCCGAACCATGACGAAAACGGAGCCGCCGCAATGGCTGCTCGCGTTCTGGAAGGAAATTGATGACAAAACATTCGGGCAAGGTTTCGACTGTTTCACCGAGGACGCAACCTGCAACCTTGGCATCGCGGATTGGCATGGACGCGAGAAGATTCGTGAGAATCTGCGTGCCTTCATTGATACCGGCTTTACCGCCCGGCACGATGTCGTCGAATACTGGGATGCTGGGTCGCTGAAGGTATTTCGCGGTACGGTTACGATGACTCCGGATGACAGAAGCAAACCAGTGTTGGAGCCGGTGATGACACACTTTTTCTACATGGACGAGAACGAACCCAGCAAGGTCCGCCGGTGGTATGGCGCCGTCGGCCCCGTCCAGTTCTGAGGCAGTAATCCCAAAACGCAGGAACACCTCAAGCAACAGGAACCTGGCAATCTGCTCCGCTTTTGGCGACGTCAGCGGGCAACAGCCAACTCGATTTTCTCTTGATAGTGGATTCGGCGATAGCATCTGCCCTTTGTGGAGAGGGGCCGGAGCACACTCAGCGGATCGCGGCGCGGCGACGCGCAGACCGGAGGTGAGCGACTGCGGTCTGTCGCGCTGCTCAGTCTCTGCGTGGCCGACGATAAGGACCAAAACTTCTCGGCAGGGTCCGTGATCGAAGTATCGGCGCGGCCGAGCTACTCCAGAACGCCGCGCGGGTAGCATCCGAGAGCGCGGCGAACGATGCATCCGGGACGCGGTCCGAATGCTGAACCATATGGTTTGGCATAAAGCGCGACGTCGGGATATTCAAGGAAAACTTCGGCAAGGATTTGGAAGCGGGGTCCGACCATCGTTCGCGGATTGTTGTCCCATGACGCGATCGGGGTCGGATTTTGTGATAGCCTGACCGCACTGGCAGCCGCCAATTTAAGTCGCGAGGGGTGAAGTATGCGTTTGCTGTTTCTGCTGCTTGCCGCAGTCAGCCTTGCTTTCTCTCAGGGTTTCGGTTCGCTTGTAGGCACGGTAACCGATCCGACCGGCGCAGTGATTGCCGGAGCCAAAGTAACCATAACCAATCCAGCTACCGGCCAGGCGCGCGAGGAGTCGACCAACGCTCAGGGCTACTTTACGGCTGCGTCGCTCCGGCCGGCCACCTACGATGTGTCCGCGACCGCGCCGGGCTTCAGTCAGGCGACAAAAAGCGGCGTCACGCTCCTGGCTGACCAGGACGTCACCGTGAATATCACTGTAAGCGTTGGTTCAGCTACCGAAAGCATTTCGGTTACCGGCGAAGTGGCTCAAATTAACACCACCTCAGCTACTCTCAGCTCGGTGGTGGAGCAACGGAAGGTCGTCGACCTGCCTCTGAACGGCCGTAATGCCGCTTCCCTGCTGTTGGTCGTCGCGGGCGCAATTCCCTCGCCGGCCAACGATGTCGACCAGGGGAATACAAAGACTTTTCCCACTGTCGTAACGGTCTCGACCAACGGCGCCCGGCAGAACCAGGTCAGCTTCCGTCTGGACGGCGCGAACAACAACGACCTTTACACCAACGTCAACCAGCCGTTCCCGTTCCCCGATGCTCTTCAGGAGTTCAGCGTGCAGACCAGCAACTACAGCGCGCAATATGGAGGCAATGCGGGCGGCGTGGTGAACCTGGTTACGAAATCGGGAACAAACTCGCTGCACGGCGATGCATTTGAATTCGTGCGCAACTCCGTTTTCAACGCGCGTAATTTCTTCGCCTCGACAGTCGACCAGATCAAACGCAATCAATATGGCGGCACGATCGGCGGCCCCGTCGTGATCCCCAAGCTATACAAAGGCAAGGACCGAACATTTTTCTTCTTTGGCTACCAGGGCACGAAATTCCGCAATCTCGGCAACACCAGCAATGCGTACGTGCCGACTGCCGCAGAGCGCACCGGGGATTTTTCCGCGCTCCTCAACGCGGGGAACCCCGACAATCAGTTCCACAAGAGCATCCCCATCTTCGACCGCAATGGCGCTCCGATTCCAGGCAATATACTGCAGCCGAGCCAGCTTGACCCCGCGGCGGTCGCATTTCTGAAATACATTCCCGCGGCTCCTTCACCGAACAACCGCCTGTTTTACTCGCAGCCGGTAATTCAGGATTTCGATGAGTACGTCGCCCGCGGTGATCACGCGATTTCCGATCACGATCATCTTTCTTTGCGTTATTTCTACGATCGCTTCAGCAACGCAGGCTTTCTCGATCCTCAAAATTACCTGAGCTTTCAGAATTTCTCGACGATCATTTCGCAGAACGCTCTGATCGGCGAAACGCATGTCTTCGGGCCTTCCGCCGTGAATGACTTCCGCGCCAGTTTCTCGCGCGAAACCTCGAATCGCGGTCCGGCGGCCGGGAGCATCGGCCTGACCGATCTGGGCGTCAATATCTGGCAGCCTCCTACCGCGAAGACAATCGAGGGAATCAGCGTCAGCGGCTATTTCGGTCCGGCGCAGACCGATCCCGCCGCGTTTATCCGCAACCAATACAACATAAGTGACGACTTCAATCTGGTCCGCGGCAAACACAGCCTGTCCTTCGGCGGCTCTGCGATCCGAGCCCAGGTGCTCCTACGGAACCAGTTCCGAACTTCCGGCTCTTACACCTTCACGGCTGACGTTACGGGCGACGCGCTGGCGAGCTACATGCAAGGCTACGTCCGGACTTTCACGCAAGGCTACGGCGAATTTAAAGACAACATGCTGAACACGTTTAACCTCTATGTTCAGGATGACTATCACGTATCGCGCCGCCTTACGCTGAATCTTGGCCTGCGCTATGATCCGCAGTTTCCCTGGGAGGAGCGCAAGAACCGTATCGAGCAATTCAACCCCGCTGCCTACGCCGCTAACGTTCATTCGCAGGTCTATGTCAACGCCCCCGCCGGGCTGCTCTTTCCCGGCGATCCCGGCGTGCCTCGCTGGGGCGTAAACGGCAGCTACAACAATATTGCTCCGCGCGTCGGTTTTGCCTACGATCCGACAGGAGATGGCAGAAGCAGCGTCCGAGGCGGATTTGGCATGTTCCACGACGCTCTGCAAAGCGGCGTGTTCAATAATCGCTTTGTCGACGTCGATCCGTTCAGCCCGCAATTCAGTTTGACGACTCCGCCCGGCACGTTCAGCAATCCCTACGTGGGGCACGCCGTTCCATTCCCTGCGCAGTTTCCTCCGCCGAAGGACTATACCTTCACGCTGCCGGTTCTGGCTATTACGTACGATCCGGCCAACGGCGGAAAGCAATTTACGCCCATCAACTACAACTGGAATCTTTCTTATGAGCGACAGTTAACGGCGGACTGGCTTGTCCGCGGCGCTTATGTCGGCTCCCGCGGCACTCATTTCCAGGAGGCTCTGGAGCTGAACCCGGCGGTCTATACTCCGGGCAGTACGGCTGGCGTGGATGCCCGCCGCCTTTTCCAGCCCTTCGGCAGTATTTCTCAGGCGGCTATGGATGTGAATTCGACCTTCCACTCCGCACAGTTCACTTTGCAGAAGCGCGTTTCCCACGGGGTCACGCTTCTCGCCAATTACACGTGGTCGAAGTCTCTCGACACCTCGCCAGCCGGCGCTGGGATCAGCGGCCCGGCGCAGGGCGGAAATTCGCCGATTCCCTGGTATATGCCCGGACGCCACCAGATGGACTATGGTCCCTCTGAATTCGATCACGCGCATCGGTTTGTGGTCTCCTATGTCTGGGACTTGCCCAAATTCACCGGGCACGGCGCCTTCATGCGATATGCGCTGGGCGGCTGGCAGTGGTCCGGTATCGTCACCGCGCAGACCGGGAATACATTCACTGTGCAGGCAGGTAAGGATCAATCGCAAACAGGACTGGGCACCGATCGCGCGATATTCACCGGGGTTGATCCCTTCGGTGGAAATGCGTGCGGCAGTTCCGCTCCGTGCGTTAACTATTTGAATCCGGCGGCATTCACGATCGCGCCGATCGGCGGTTTCGGCAACGTCGGAAAGGGCAGTCTTCGCGGGCCCGGTCTGTTCACCTGGGATACCGGCCTCTTTAAAGACTTCCCGATCGCTCGCGAGAGTGTGCGCCTGCAGTTCCGCGCCGAATTTTTCAATGTATTGAACCGGGCGAATTTCGCCAATCCGGGCGGTTCCACATCGAATCCGAATTCCCCCACGACCAGCGTTTCAAGCGGCGGCTTCGGTTCGATAACGGCGGCGCAGGACCCACGTATCGGCCAGCTCGCTTTGAAGCTTATATTCTGAGCATCGGAAGCCGAGGGTCAGCAGAGAGCCCGGGAAGAACGGCGCGGCGCGGAAAGCTTACATTTCCCAGCGGACTGGTCCCCTTTCACCGCGCCGCGATCACTCCGCCTTCAGCGCATCCACCGGATTCACGGCCGCAACGCGACAAGCCGGCAGAAAGCTCGCGACGGCCGCGGCTACAGCCAAAATGAGAGGCACGGCGGCGAAGCTAAACGGATCGAAGGGGCTGATGCCAAACAACACCGCTCTCAACAGTCGCACAATCGCGGCCGCCACTCCCATGCCGATGACGACGCCTAGTGCTGTCAGCGCCAAAGCGGAGCGCACGAACATCCACCGCAATTCGCCCTTGCGCGCTCCGAGCGCCATGCGAATGCCGATTTCGCGCGCGCGCTGCGAAACGGTGTAAGAGATGACTCCGTAGATGCCGATGATGCCGAGGGCGAGCGCCATGGCAGCTGCGATGCCGACCATCACGAGTATGAACGACGTGCGCGCCATCGACTTCGAGTAAATGTCCCGCATGGTGCGCGGGGAGGCCACGGGCAGATCGGCGTTGACGCTCCAGACGGCGCGCTCAATTTCATTGAGGAAGGATTGCGTTCCCGCGCGGCTGCTGCGCAACGCAAACACCGCCGGGCGCGGCGTGTAGGGGCCGAAATAGGAGCTAACCATGTACGCCGGCCAGTACACGGTCGCCGGCGCCCCTTCGTCGACGCCGTTGGAGCGAACGTTCTGAACCACGCCGATTACCTGGTACCACGGCTTGGCGGGGCCCTCCTGAATGCGTTTGCCGATGGCGCTTGCAGCGCTGCCCCACGATTCCTCGGCAAGGTTGTCAGAAACGATCACCTTCCGTTCGAGGCCGTAAATCTCATTCCAGGTGAAATCGCGGCCAGCGATCAGGCTTGTACCGAAAGCCTGAAAGAAGCCCGGAGAGACATAGTTGAACGATCGAATCGGGGGATCGCTCTCATGGGGCTTCGTTTCCACAAGAATGGAACTCCAGCCCGGCTCGCGGCCTGACATGGGAGCCAATCGCGCGAATCCGACAGAGGTCACGCCCGGAATGGACGCGAGCTTATTGGCAATGTTGTTTTCGACGCGGATGGCCATGCGCGGAGCGGCGATCGCGGAGTACGGGACCGAAATTTCAAGGGTCTCTATGGCGGAAGCATCCGTGAATCCGGGATCGACGGTGAGCAACTGCCGGAAGGTACGGATCATCAGCGTCGCGCAGATCAGAAGCACGAGCGCCATTGCAACCTGAGCAACCACGAGAATGCTGCGGGAGCGGTTGCGCTCGCGTCCGGCGGTGACCGCGCGGGTGGCGGCGAGACTCACCGTGGCACGGTTCCCGGAGTACTTCCAGGCGGGGATGGAGCCGAAGAATAAACCCGAGAAAAGCGACAGACCAAATGTAAAGATGAACGAGGTCGCGTCGAGCGAGATTTCATCGAGACGCGGCAGATTCGCCGGACCGATGGAAACGAGGAGGCGGAGAGCCGCCGCAGCGACCGCGAGTCCCACCACGCCGCCGAGCAGCCCAAGCAACACACTCTCAACGAGCAGCTCCCGCGCGATTCGTCCGCGGCCCGCGCCGAGCGCGGCGCGGATGGAAAGCTCAACCTGGCGGGCCTCGACGCGAACCAGAAGCAGGTTGGCAATATTGACGCATGCAATCAAGAGCACGAGCCCAATGGCGCCCATTACAAGCCAGAGAACGCCGCCCACATTGCCAGTCACCTCGTGCTTCAGGGAATGAAATGCCGGCGTGATCCTCCAACTGATGAGGCCGTGCAAATCGGTTCCCGGCCCGTTCGAGAATGAGTCCATCCAGATCGGGATGGTGCGCGCGATGTCTGCGTTCGCCGCGGAGATGGTTACTCCGGGCTTAAGGCGGCCGATGCCCTGAAATCCGAAACCCGACAGTTGTTCTTTGTTGCGCTCGAACGCGAACGGAACCAGGATGTCGAAGGCCTGGTCTACGACGCGGAACCCGCGCGGCATGACGCCGACAATCGTGCGCATCTGCGAGTCAATGACGATCGATTGCCCGACGACGGAGGGATCGCCCCCGAAGCGGCGCTGCCAGTATCCATAGCTGAGCATTACGGTCTTTGGACCATTCGGCGCCTGATCGGCAGGCGTCAGCGCTCGGCCGGTGAACGGGGCAACGCCGAGCGTCTCTATGATTCCGCCGGTGACGAAAACCGTCTTCACTTCTTCGGGCCGCGCCAGTCCGGTGACATTGGACCTATGTGCGGCCCATATCCCCAGCGATTGAAAGGTCCGGTTTTGCTCGCTGAATGTAAAGTACATCGATGCGGAGAGCGGCAGGCCATTCTGGAAACTGGACAGGCCCGTTGCTCCGGGAGCATTGAGCGATAAGGAGACGAGCCGGCCGGCATCGGGATAGGGCAGTGGCTTGAGAAGTACGCTGTTTACGACGCTGAACACAGCGATGTTGGCGCCGATGCCGATAGCCAGCGTGATAAGAACGGCGATGCTGAATCCAGGCGATTTGCGCAGGCGGCGTAAAGCGAGCCTCAGGTCGGCAAGAACGGATTCCAGCCTCGGCCATTGCCAGACCTCGCGGCTCCGCGTCTCGACCAGGGCGGGATTTCCGAACGCGCGAAGGGCAGCCTGGCGCGCCTCAGCGCGGGAGAGATTTTCGAGGCGCATAAGCTGCTCGGTTTTCTCTTCCAGGTGTTCACGGACTTCTTCGCCCAATTCTTCGTAAAGATGTCGACGGCGAAAGATTCGGCCGAGCCAGTTCATGGCGGATCTCTCCTAGGAATTCACGGGGCGTCTGCCCGGCCCGAGCACCATCTGGATGCCTTCGAGCATGCGGTCGAAGCTGTGGAGTTCGGTTTCCAGGCGGCGCAGGCCGGCTTTGGTGATCTGGTAGACGCGCACGCGACGGTTGGTCGAAGACGAAATGGTCCACTCGGCCGTAACAAGCTTCGCTTTCAGCAGCCGCTGCAGGGCTGGATACAGCGAACCCTCTTCCACCTGAAGGAGGTTGTTGGAACGCTGCTGGATGTGCTGGACCAGCGCATATCCGTGCGCGGCCTGACGGCGGAGGGACTCGAGAATCATCATCTCCAGCGCGCCTGGAAACAAATCGCGCGAGGCGTCTTTACTGTTTGGCATAAGGCTTTATTCGAACATGCCTAGCGCAACACAGTATAGATCAAAAGTTACGCGGGCGCGGAGGCCAGCCGAACATCGGCTGACTGCGCGAGTGGTCAAAAACGCTTTGAATTAAAGTTGCGATCTACTCGTGGCTCTTCGCATTGGGGTCAGGGGCAGGAGTCGGGATGCGCGGAAGCATCTCTGCGCGCGTGGCCGCGTTGTACGCAAACCACGCTTCGATCATGGAACTCTGCATCACATCGGCCTTCTGCACGCGGTCATAGGTGTCCGCGTTGGAGTGGTGGGTACGGGTACCGTACTCCAGACCATCCTGCTGGAAGCCTATGCCGTTCAGGCCGATCCACGAAAATGCGGTCGAATCCGTGCCGCCAGGGCTCGCGGTGGGTCTGAACTGATCCCCGCCGGAGACAGCGACAATATGCTGGTCCCTGATGGGCTCAATCCAGGACTTGAAGATGGCTGCCATCTCGGGACTACCTCCCGCCGAGACTCCGCGGAAGCGGCCAGAGCCGCCGTCGTCGTTGAAGTACACATCCAGCTTGTCGTACTCAGGGGTCTTTACCATCGTGGCGCGTTGAGCGAAGTGCTGCTGCACGTAGGCGATTGAGCCGTAGACGCCCTCCTCTTCGCCGCCCCACAGGGCAATGCGAACGGTGCGAGCCATGGGCTTGCGCAACGCGGCCAAAATGCGCACCGCCTCCATCGCCACTGAAGATCCCGTGCCGTTATCCGTGGCGCCAGTGCCGCCCTGCCAGCTGTCAAAGTGACCGCCGAGCATGACGACTTCGTCCGGTTTGGTGGCGCCCGGAATCTCGCCAATTACATTGAATGCGTTCTGGTCTTCCTTCTGATAGTCGACAGCGATATCGAAGTTCAGCTTCGGCGTGATACCGTGCTGCACCAGGCGAACGAGGCGGTTATACTGCTCTGCCCCAATGGCGACAATCGGAGGCGGAACGGGATCCCTGGGATTCTCCGACCCGCCATACGTGGCAAAGATCGTACCGCCGTCTCCGTTGTAACCCGGCGTGATGGAAATGGCCACGCCCTCTTCCCTTAGAAAGGCGTTGACCTCGTTGCGCAGGACCCCGTTCTTTGCATTGGCGAGGGCAAGCGATGTCGGCGTGTACTCCCATACGCCTTCACCGGGGCGCCCGCGCCCACTGGGGTCACGATCGGCTGCGGCGGCTACTCCGCGCCCGCCGCCTGCCTCGCCGCCGCGCCCACCGCGGGCGCCTCCGCGTGCCAGAATCTCTTCATCCGTTGGGGAAGGCTGCGCGTCCGCCCGCGTGTGGAGCGTGAGCGGAGCAGGGTCAAACATCAGCAGTGCTTTGCCCTTCAGCTTGCCGTGGTATTTGGCGAAATCCGCTTTCGAGTGGATGGGGGCCCAGACCGGCTCGACCGTGATCGGGCCGTTCGTCCCAGGCGTCCATGCCAGCGGGAACCCGGTAAACGCAGCATAGACGGGAGTCTCCATCGCGGCGTAGAAATGTTTGATCTGCCACCCATAACCGAAAGGCCACTTTTCCAGGTGGACGTTCTTAAGTCCCCACTCCTGCATCTGCTTCATAGCCCATTCGGCGGCGAGCTTGTGATTGCGGCTGTTGGTGACGCGCGGCCCGTACGCCTCAGACATCCAGAAGAGGTTTTCCATCACTTGCGAGTGCTGGAAGGCTTCGGTCTTGATCTGGGCCAGTGCGTCCAGATCGACTTTGTCGCCACCGGTCGCCTGCGCGAAGGAAGCCGGGATGAGGAAGAGCGCCGTGACGATCGGGAGAGCCTGCCTGAAGCGGGGTAGATTCATGGAGATTCTCGCTTTCTCCGGGTCCTGGCCGCCCCTGAATGTGGTTCGAGGGGCGTGCCGGACCAGGAACAAGAAGTCATTCTCGCACGCAAATTGTCCAGGCCCGGAAGCTCACTTTGGCACTACATGCGGTTCCGGGGATGGCAGACGGTCGGACTAAGGAGTATAAATCTGATAAGGAATCTGCCCATATGAACTGCAAAAGGATGGCGATAACTGCGGCGACTGCGGGCGTGCTCGCTGTTATGGCCGGCTGGGCCATTGCCGCGCAGGATAAGTACACGGTGAAAGTGCCGAATGGGCTCGCGTTCTCTGAGTTCAGAGGATACGAAGACTGGCAGGCTGTCGGTCCGAGTCAGACCGATGCCCAAAACGTGATGAGGCTCATCCTTGCTAATGCCGTGATGATTGCCGCATACAAGGCAGGCGTCCCCGGCAACGGCAAGCCGTTTCCCGAAGGGTCGAAGATTGCGAAGATCGAGTGGAGACCGAAAAAGTTAACCGATCCTCCCTTTTCCGCGAGCACACCAGACACGGTACCGGGCGATCTCACGGAGGTCGAGTTTACCGAAAAGGACAGTAAGAGATTCCCGGACACGCACAATTGGGGTTATGCGATGTTCGACTATGACGCCGCATCCGGTACATTCACGCCTGCGACCTCGGCCGGCAAGCCGCCGCAAGGGCACGATGCCAAGTGCGGGGCCACATGCCACACGTTAGCGGCGTCGAAGGATTACATCTTCACGGCATACGCCAAAAGGTGAATCGCGATCAGGCGCTCGCCAGGTCCGGATCGAGGACGTTTACCTGGCGACAGGCGCGCCCGCACCGTTTCCTATTCATGGCGGAGGGCTCTCATTGGGTCGATTTTTGAAGCTCGCCACGCGGGCGCGTAGCCGGCCGCAAGCGCGGCGGCGGCGAGGACGGTCACGGCGACGCCGATTGACAGCGGGTCTTCGGGCTTCATTCCGAAGAGGAAGGACTTGACTGCGGAGGCGCTGAACCAGGCTCCGGCGAGTCCGACGACGACTCCCGTTGTGGTGAGGACGAGGACTTCGCGCATGACCATCCAGGTGATGCGGCGGCGTTGCGCCCCGAGAGCCACGCGAATTCCGATTTCGTTCGTTCGGCGAGATACCGCGTAGGCCATTGTGCCGTAGAGTCCGACGGACGCGATGATCAGGGCGAGTGCGGCGAAGGCGCTGCAGAGGTCGGCAAAGGTGCGCTCCTGGCTGATGGTGGCGTCGATCTTCGCGGCCTGGGTAGTGATTTCGGCGATGGGGACGCCGGGCGCTGCGTCATGCACGATGCGCTGAATCGTTGTCGACATCGCCAGCGGGTCGCCGGCGGTGCGCAGTTCGAAGTACATGTCGCGCGGCGGACCCTTGTAGATCTGACTCTGGCGCGCTGCGAAGTAGGTCACAGGCGGGATTTCGTTCTTGAGCGAGTTGTAGCGTGCGGTTTTCGCGACACCGACGATGACGATATCGGGCGCCGTTTTATCCTTCTCCGCTCCGAACCTGAAATGCTGTCCGATGGGGTTGAGTCCGCCGAAATATTTCCTGACGAAGACCTCGTTGACGACGCCCACGAGCGGCGCGCCTTCGACGTCGCGTGAGTTGATAGCGCGGCCGAGCAGGATGGGAATCTGCATGGTCTCGAAGAAGGTAGGTCCGACGGCCACGTAAGACGTATTCGGGAACTTTCCGTCCGCCTGCTTCCCGACGCCGGGGATGGTGATTGTGCCGCCGCTGCTCGACCCGGAAACGAGCGGATTGGTTGTGAATGTGGCGGCGCGTACGCCGGGCAGTGAGCGGAAGCGATCGTCGAGTCCGGCGTAGAAGTTTCGGAGGGCGGCGTCCTTGTAACCGCCCTTGCTTGCGTCGAGGCTGAAGAGGAGGATGTTCTCCTTGTTGAAGCCGAGTTGGATCGAGTTCAGATTCGCGAGAGTGCGGACGAATAATCCGGCGCCGAGCACGAGCAAAAGGGACACGCCAATTTGCGAAACCACCAGGATGCGGCTGAGGCCGAAGCGTGAACGGGCTTCGGTGGAACGCGCTTCTTTGAGGGCTGGCGTTACATTTACGCGCGTGGCCGCGAGCGCGGGCGCGAGTCCGAAGAGGAGACCGGTCGTCAATGCGACGGCGAACGTGAAGGCGAGGACACGCCAGTCGAGTTGGGCGTGAAGGACGAAATCGGTGCGGCCGTTGGCGAGCAGCCAGACGAGGAACTTAACGCCCGCGGCTGCGACGGCGAGCCCGAGGAGCGCGCCGGGAATCGAGAGCAGGAGGCTCTCGGTGAGCAACTGGCGGATCACGCGCAGGCGTCCCGCGCCGAGGCTCAGGCGCACGGCCATTTCACGGCGCCGCGCGGTGGATCGCGCGAGCAGCAGATTCGCGATGTTGGCGCAGGCGATGACGAGGATCAGGGCGACCATCGTCATCATGATGAAGATCGGTTTCGAATACTGCCGACGGAGGGAATCCACGCCGGATCCGCCTTCTTCGAGCCAGAGCGCGGGCAGGTTGGCGCGCTGCTTGTCGTTCTCGGCCGATGAGAGCACGAACTGATGGAAACGCGCGGCGATTTCGGCCTGAGCGCGCGCGAACGTGACTCCTGGGCGCAGACGTCCCATGATGTTGGCCCAGTAGAAATGGGAATCGATAAACATGGTGTCGTGCTCGTTGCCGTAATTGCGGGCGAGCGACGGGCGATTGGCCATGGGCACATAGATCACGGGGGCAGCGCCCGCGCGTACGCCGTAGAACTCGGGCGCGGAGACGCCGACGATCGTCATGGGAAGTCCGTTGATGCCGATGGTTCGGCCGATTATGGCCGAGTCACCTCCGAAGCGGGTGCGCCAGTACGGGTAGCTGAGCACGGCGACCTGGTCTGAGCCGGCGCGATCGTCATCGGCTGTAAGGAGACGCCCGGCGGCGGGGGGAACGCCGAGGCCATCGAAATAGTTGCCGGAGACCAACTCGACGACGCCCAGTTCGGCCTGGCCATTTATGACAAGATTGAGGCGGCCTGCCGGCTGGAAGGCGAACATCGTCGAGAAGACGGTGTTGTGGTCGCGCAGGAGTTCGTAGGCAGGCCAGGGGAAGTCGGGGCTGATGTATGCGTTCGATGCGTCGCTGTAACTGGTTCCGGTGTGGCTGTGGATGACTTCGGGCTCGGATTTCGCGGTCCAGTTGAGGATCGCGAGTTCGGCTGGATCGCGGACCGGCAATGCGCGGATCATGATGGCGTCCATAACGCTGTAGAACGCCGTATTGGCGCCGATGCCGAGGGCGAGCGAGAGAACCGCCATCAGAGTGAAGAGTTTGTTGTTGGCCATGGCTCGGAAGCCATAACGGGCGTCTTTGGCGAGCTGTTCCCAAAAGGTGAAGGTCCACATGGCACGGCTGTCCTCTTTGATCAGGGTTGGGTTTCCGAAACGGCGGGGATCGGGCATCTGCGCCCGGTGGTGCTGGATTTCTTCTTCGAGCTCGGCTTCGAAGCGGCGCCGCCGGAAGAGCCAGGTGAACCTATTCATGGCGGAGGGCCACCATGGGATCGATTCGAGAGGCTCGCCAGGCAGGCGCGTAGCCGGCGAGCAAGGCCGCGACCCCGAGCACGACCAGAGATACGGTGAAGGTCAGCGGGTCCTTCGGTTTCAGTTCAAAGAGGAACGAGGCAACGAATTGTGAAAGCTGAAGCGCTGCGGCGAGGCCCATCGCGAGGCCGGCGATGGTCATGGCGGCTACTTCGCTCATAACCATCCAGCGAATTCTCGCCCGTCCGGCTCCGAGGGCCACTCGGATTCCGATTTCGGCGGTCCGGCGGGCTACAGCGTAGGCAATCGTTCCGTAGAGTCCGACGCATGCGATCACGAGCGCAAGCGCGGCGAAGCAGGCGCCGAGACGGGCGAAGGTGAGCTCGTTGGAGATGGTGCCTTCGATGCGATCAGTTTGCGTTGAGATGCCGGTGACGGGCACCATCGGACTGAAATCGTGGACGAGGCGCCGGACAGAGTTGGCGAGACGCAGCGGGTCACCCGCGGTGCGGACTTCGAAGAAAAGATCGTCGAGAGGCTGGTTCGGCGGAGTTTGGGCCCAGGAGAAGTAAGCCACAGGCGGGATTTCGCGCTTGAGCGAGTTGTAGCGGGCCGTGCGGGCGACGCCGACAATTTCGTAGTCGCGGGCTTTCTCCTTCGAGCCCATACCGAAGTGGCGGCCGATGGGGCTGACTCCGGGGAAGTATTTCCCGGCGAAGACTTCGTTGATGACGGCGATCCGCGGGGCGGTCGCGAGATCGGTGTCCTGGATCACGCGCCCGAGCAGAATCGGGATCTGCATCGTGGCGAAGAAGCCGGGGGCAACAGCCATGTAGGACATGTGGGGATGGCTGCTTTCCGGGATGCCGGGGACGCTGATCGTAAAGCCGTCGGACCAGCCGGCAACCATGGGCACGGTGGTCATCGTTGCAGCGCGAACGCCGGGCAGGGCGTTGACTCGCTGCTGTACCTGACGGACGTAAACGGCAAGGTTGTCGGGGGCGATTCCGGCTTTGCGCGGGTTGAGGCTGAAGAGAAGGACGTTTTCGCTGTTGAAGCCGACTTGGACCGAATGCAGCTTGTTCAGAGTTCGGACGAAAAGGCCAGCCGCGACGACGAGTAAGAGCGAGATGGCGATCTGACCGACCATGAGGACGTGAGTGAGTCCGAAAGGGATGCCAAAGCGTCGGTGGCGGCGGGATTCGCCGGTGCGGGCTTCTTTGAGCGCGGGGGCTACGTCGACTTTGGTCGATGACAGAGCCGGGGCGAGGCCGAAGATAAGTCCGGTCGCGGCGGCGACGGCGAGAGTGAAGGTGAGAACGCGCAGGTCGAGCGTGGCGATGATGCGGTCGACATTGTCGCGATGGCCGATGGAAAGGAGCAACTGGAGGAAGCGGATTCCTGCCGAGCCAACGGCGATTCCGAGAACGCCCGCGATGCCCGCGAGCATCACGCTTTCGGTGAGTAGCTGGCGGATGACGCGTCCGCGGCTTGCGCCGAGACTCAGGCGGACGGCCATTTCGCGGCGCCGGGCGGTGGAGCGCGAGAGGAGCAGATTGGCGACGTTGGCGCAGGCGATGGCGAGGATCAGGCCGACCATCGTCATGAGCACATAGAGCGGCTTTGAGTAGTAACGGCGCGTGGCGTCTTTGCCCGAGCCGCCGGGCATGAGGTGGATAAACGGGAAGGCGGCGCGATCCTTGTCGGTCTTGGCGGATGCGACCACGAAGGGGTGAAAGATACCTTCGAGCTCGGCCTGGGCGCGCTCCATGGGGACGCCGGGGCGAAGGCGGCCCATCATTTCAACCCAGTAGTAGTTGACATCAGAGAAGGAGGCTTCAGCATTTTTCACGGTTCCGCGGCTGGTGAATAGCGGGAGTGCGTGGAGCGGGAGAAAGATGCGGGCGCGGCGGCCAGGATGGACGCCATAAAAGCCGGGCGCCGCAACTCCGGCTACGGTGAAGGGCTGGTTGTTGATGAGGATCGAGCTGCCGACGATGTTGGTATCGGAGGCGAAGCGAGACGTCCAGAGGTCGTAGGAGAGTACGGCGATATTGGCGGAGCCGAAGCGGTCGTCGGCATTGCCGATGAGGCGGCCGGCCGCGGGGTTGATGCCGAGGCCTTCGAAGAAGCTTCCGGAGACGTACTGCGGGGATTCGGCTTTGGCTTCGCCGCTCGCGATCACGTTGAGGTCGCCCGCGTTGATGTAGGCGAAAAGGTTTTCGAGCGTGGTCTGGCGGTCGCGCATTTGCTCCCAGGCGGGGAAGGGGAGGTTCGGGCTGGTGGTGTAGCCGCCTGAATCGGAAAAGGTGTCGCCGGTCATGCCGTGGACGATTGCGGGTTCGTCCCCTTTGGCCCGCCAGTTGACGATGACGAGGTTTTCGGGATGGCGGACCGGGAGGGCTTTCACGAGGACGGCGTCGACGTAGCTGTAGATGGCCGTGTTGGCGCCGATGGCGAGAGCGAGCGAGAGGACAGCCATGGCGGTGAAGAGTTTGTTGTGGGCCATGGCGCGGAAGCCGTAGCGAATGTCCTGGGCAAGTTGGGATGGGAGATGGCCGATCCACATAAGACGGGAGTCCTCTTTGATCAGGGTTAGGTTTCCGAGACGATTGGGGTTTTGGAGTTGGGCGCGATGGTGGCTGAGTTCTTCTTCGAGCTCACGCTCATAGCGGTCGCGATGTAAGAACCAGTCGAGGCGTCGGAGCAGCGTCTTCATATTGCTTCGATCACTTTGGCGATGGCGCCGCAGACGAGTTTGTATTCGCCGATTTCGCGGGCGAGCTGTTTGCCGCCGGCTTGGGTGAGGCGGTAGTAGCGCGCGCGGCGGTTATTATCCGATTGCTTCCACTCGCCTTCGATCCAGCCCCTGATGAGCATGCGCTGGAGAGCGGGGTAGAGGGAGCCCTCTTCGACCTGGAGGACATCTTCGGAGATTTGCTGAATGTATTGGGCGATACCGTAGCCATGCATGGGGCCGAGGCGCGCCAGCGTTTTCAGGATCAGCATGGCGAGGGAGCCGGGGGGGAATTTCGGGTCGGGCGGCCTCTTCCATAGGTTCACTATACGATAGATAGACTATGGGAAGCGGGTTCGGGTTAGGTGTGAAAATTTTGTATCTGCCTGGGGTCTGCGGCTGGCGAGGAGGTTCTTCGCGCGACCATCGGCTGGGCGAAGCGCTGCTCCTCGACGCGAATGCACGTCGTTTGCATTGCGTTTGAGTTTTGAACCCGCTCAGAGCGTTAGTCGGGAAAGGGTAAACGGCCTCGGAGTTCTTTGGCGCATTCCGGAATTCTGAAACGATCCGGCGCGTACCATTTGGATACAGTTTGGTAACCTGTCGATGCTGTTTTCGATTCGGCAGGCCTCATGCGTGAAGGCATTCCTGTCGCCGTCGGCAACTGCTGCGCCATATGTGGCTCATTGAAAAAATCGAGATCAGCGGCGGGTTTCTGCCAGGTCTGAGCGTTAGCGTACCCAAGGGCTTGACTTGCATCATCGGGGCGCGCGGAAGTGGAAAATCGACGCTCGCGGAGGCCGTGCGGTTTGCGCTCTGCGGCCTCTCAGCTGCGCCGAAGCACTGCGCCGATCTGATTCACGCAAACCTCGCCGGCGGCGCCCTTGTCACCATCACGGGCCTGGCAGAAGGTTCCAGCCGCTACTCCGTCAAGCGGGGGCTCAAGCAGAACCCGATTCTTCTTTCATCGGACGGAAGGGCGATCAACACCGTTGATCTTGATCGGGGCACCTTCCTTCCCGTGGACGCCTACAGCAGCCTCGAGATTGAGGCGATCGCGGACGAAGTTCTGGGACAGAAACGACGGAACCTGCTGGACGAACTTCGCAGTGAGCAGATGCAGACGATTCAACTGTCTCTGGGCGAGAGTACGCGGGCGCTGGAGGCGAATGCAGATCGAATTAAGACCGCGCAGCGAACAATACAGGATTTGACCGAGCAGATTGAGGAACTCGGCGACGTGCGTGGTCGATTAAGCGCTATCGCGCCATCCGATCGAGAGTCTGGGGCGGATGTGGGCCGGCTCTCCCGCCAGCAGCAACTGAATCAGCGCGAGATTGCGAGACTCGACTCTGCTGACCGAGACCTGAAGACACTAGGTCAAGCCCTCGACCAATTACAAAGGCAGGCCCAGAGCGTTTTTGCGGCACGTTTGATGGAGGAACAGTCTGCGAATGCCGAGATCCTGCGCCCATTTGACGATCGGCTGGCAGGGGCGCTGGCGGGAGTCGAGAAACACATTTCCGGAATCCACGCCAGGGCTCGCGACGCCCAGGGCGCAATCACCCAGGCGCGCGAGCGAATTGCGGAAATTCACACGACTCAGGCCAGCGAACTCACGAAGCTAACGAGCCTCAATCAGGCGGCAAGCGAGCAAGCGCGCCTGCGCGCGTCGCTCGAACAACAAGTCGTCAAACTGGAAGCTCTTGAGCAACAACGGGCAGAACTAAATGCTGAGCTGAAAACGCTGCTCGATCGGCGAAGGATTCTTAGAACCGATCACATTCTGATGCGGGATCAGATTTCGACGATGCGGGACGAAGTCGCGTCCGAACTTCAACACGAGGCGGGCGAGCGGGTACGAATTCGAGTAATGAGGAACGCCGACTATCTCGCGTACCAGGAGATGCTTGTGGACGGTCTCAAAGGCGCGCGGGTTCGCAATCAAAACGAAATTCTGGCGGCGCTCATGCAACTCAGGCCCGAGCAACTCGCGCAGATGATTCAGTCGAATGACCTGGAGTCGTTCGAGGAACTGACGCATTTCGGCCCGGAGCGCTCACGGAAGATATTGGATTCATTTCGTGAAACGGTCGATCCCCTCGCACTGGAGGTAACAGCGATCGAGGACCGAATCAGCATTGAGCTGAATGTCTCAACTTCGGGCCGGCCGCATTTTAAGGACGCGTCCGATCTGTCCCGCGGTCAGAAGTGCACGGCTTTACTCCCGATACTTCTTGCCAGAAGGGATAACCCTTTGATCATCGATCAGCCCGAGGACAACCTGGACAATCATTTTATTTTTGAAACGGTAGTGAACGCGGTCCAGCGATTGAAGAAGCGGCGTCAAATGATTTTCATTACCCACAATGCGAATATTCCCGTCCTCGCCGACGCGGATCTTGTGCTGGTCATGAACTCGGATGGCCGGGTTGGCGTCGTTGAGAAGTGCGGAAGCGTCGATGAATGCCGTGAACAGATCATCGATCTGCTCGAAGGTGGACGAGAGGCGTTCGAACTGCGCTCGAAGCGCTATGCCGGCTGATCTTCTGTATCAGACGCTCCGGCATCTCGCCGTGGAGGACCCGCGGGAGGCTCGCAAGGTCTTCCTGCGATATTTCGATTCCGCCGGTTCCACGCTCGAGCAGTTCCTCGGCCAGATCTCCTCACCCGCGGATGGCCGCCTGCGCCACCTCGTGGCCAGCGCCTCCCGAAACAATCGAGACAAAGAGCGTCTTGCTCCTTATCTGATCGCATGGCACGAAATTGAGACAGACGAGTTCGCGAAACGCGCGATCGAGGCCGCTCTCGAAGGCGTCAAGACTGAGTCTTCGGCTCAGACAGCGCTGGCCCAGGAAGTTGCCCGTTTGACCACGGCGATAGGTCGTGAGACAGCGCAGCGGGAGCGATTGAACCGCGAGTTAGAGATCGCGCGCGAAGTCCAGGAGGATCTCTTTCCGCAGCGCCTCCCCGTGGTGCCGGGTTTGGATTACTCGGGCCAATGTCGGCCTGCGCGTGAGGTGGGCGGAGATTATTACGATTTCCTGGAGTTGTCCAATGGCAGGCTCGGAATCGCCATTGGTGACGTGTCCGGCAAGGGCGTGGGCGCCGCGCTGATGATGGCCAGCCTCGAAGCCTCGCTTCGCGCTCTGGCGCCGGTGGTCAATGATCCCGCGGAACTGATCGAGCGAGTCAGCGCCCTGGTTTACCAGGCGTCCTCCGCCAGCCGCTACGCCACTCTTTTTTACTGTCTGTACGACCCTGCGAGCCGCTGTTTGTCCTACGTCAACGCGGGTCATAATCCGCCCGTCGTCCTGCGAAGCTCTGGCGAATCGTTTCAGGTATTTCGGCTTGAGACTGGCGGGCCGGTCGTCGGCCTGTTCCGACACGGCTATGACTGCGGCTCGTTTTCACACGAAGCCGGAGACCTGCTGGTCCTGTTCACCGACGGTGTTTCCGAATCCATGAATGCTCGTTTTGAAGAGTGGGGCGAAGGTCGAATGATTGAGTTAGCCAGAGAGTGTTACGGACTTCCTGCTCCAGAAGTCTTGAGGAAGATCCTTTCTGCGGCGCAGGGGTTCGCCGCAGGCGCCTCACAGCACGACGACATGACACTGGTCGTGGTCCGCGTGTATTGATGACTGAGTTCCGCGGCGGACATCGATGCCTACCGATCCCGATAGTCTTCAGCCTCCCGCCTTGTGGACCGCGGGTCCGTAATCGAGTTCCGCATACCAGTCGCCGCGGCCCTGAGGAGTGAGATCCAGCATGTTGTAGACCGGCGTCAGAAGGTCGATGCCGCGTTCCTTGACGCTCGAGTCCATGCGAGGGTGCGCGCTATAGAAATGGCGCAGAATTCCGTCCGCGTTCCGAGTGAATACCGATATCGTCGAATCCTGATTGCCTTCCCGGTCCTCGCTGCCGAGATCGTACTTGAACGTGCTGCCTTCGCCAGCGCTGAGCAGCCGCAGATTGCGCCAGCCTCGCCGGCGCGCGTGCGCGCGCAAAACGGGCAGGTCCGCAGCCGCGACAATAGCGAAATCGACGTTCTGCGCGATGTGATGAGCGACGCCATTGTAACCATCGACCCAAAGCGTGCACATGGGGCAGGGGCTGGTTTGCCGTTTGCCGTACATGAGGTGATAGATCACGAGCGAGCGATCCGGCGCGGTAAATAATTGACTGAGGTGAACCACACGGGTGGGAGTATCGCCCGCGTCCAGGTCCGCCGGACCTTCGAGGAACACATAATCCTTCACTTCGGGGCCGTGGGGAAGCCGCCGCCGAACTTCCGCAACGCGCTCGCGTAGTTTCATGGATTCGATTTCCAATGACCGCAGCTCTTCGCGTCTGGAAAGATACTCTTCCGATTCGTTGGCTAATCTTGTATCCCGCATGTGGTGAAGGCAGCAAGCCGGGGACCATCGACGGGGCCTCGCGGCGGGCCCCATCGGATCCAAGATCGAATCCCGCGTCTACTACTTCAGTACACGGCGCATGACCGGCCGCGGCGGCGTGTGGCGAGCGATGGTTTTGAAGCCCAGGCGTTCGAACGTCGAAACGAAGCCCGTGCTGGAAGCGCTCGGGGTGAGGTCGGCATCGAGCGGATACGCCTCAAGCGCCGGAGCGCCAGCAGCTTTCGCGGCTTTCAAAGCGCCCTTTATCAGCGCTGAGACGATGCCTTTTCTGCGATAGCCTTTCCGGACGTAAAAGCAGGACAGTGACCAGACCGCGACCTCGTCCACCCGCCGGAGCCGCCATACCTTGTCGAGGTGGGCCAGCGCATCGCGCGGCGTCAACTGGCACCAGCCCACAGCGAGGTCGCCCTGGAACGCCAGCAGACCCGGCGCGGGGCCGTCCGTAACCACCTTGCGAAACGCCTCCCGGTTCTCTTCACGAGGCCGATGCCGATACGCCGCGCCAATACGCCAGTACATGCACCAGCATCCGGCGCATGCCCCCAGCGGCCCGAAAAGGTCTTCCAGAGCGGGCCAGAGATCGGGCGTGAGCGGCCGAATTTCGACATTCATGCAGGCCGCGGAATAATGACGGCGGACTGCGGAGCCGATCCGGTCGGGAATACCGCGAACAGCGGCTTGGTTCCCTGCCCCACCGCCGCGGTACGTTCGTGGTTGAGCGCTACTGTCATCCGGACCACCGACACGTCGCCCGTGTCGCGGTCGACCACGAGCGCATAGCCGCCGTCCGGAGTAACCAGTACCTCGCCTGGCTTGCCGCCAATATGCACCGAAGAGGCCAGACCGCGGGTGTCGATATCAAAGACGGACAGGTCCCCGCTGCCCAGATTGGTCACGAACAGAAGGTTGCGGCCCTGGGTACTCCCCATCGCGAGCCCGAAGGGCTGATGGCCCGCGATCATTGTCTGATCGACCTCGCTCTGATACGGGCTCACGATCGCTATGGAATCTTCGCCTGTTCCGCTCACGAACATCTGGCCACCGTCGGAGGCGAAGCAGAAGCGCTGCGGCAGAAACGCCAAAGGCATGCGGGCGAGGAGCGCGCCCGTCGCGGCGTCCACGCTGACGATCTGATTGCGATCGGCCGCGCCGACCAGAAGGGAATTCCCGTCATTCCGGAAGCGCACGATGCCAGCCCGCAATCCCAGATCGGTGGAACCGGCGAGCTTTCCATCGCGGAGCAAAATCCGGATGACCGCGTTCCCCGCCGTCACGGCCGCCCGATCGCTTGAGGCATCGAGCGACAACGGCGCATCCGGCAGAGGAATCGTCTTTGAGACCTTCCCGGACGGCACTTCAATAAGGTGAATCGACGCGGGGCGGTCAGTTCCGATCACCAGAAGATTGCCGCCAGGCGTTACAGCCGATGCGACAATCCTTCCCGTCAACGAAACACGCCGCGATACGGTGAACCGGGCCGGATCGATCTCGCAAACCGCCCTTGCGTCGGGGCAGGTAGCGAAGACCTTCGACCCGGCGAGGAGGATCTGTTGCGGCGCCTGAGGCATCGTGATTGTCGTCACGCGCCGGAATTCAGCCAAATCCGCAACGGCGATACCGCGTTCGCCCGCGCTCGCCACGAAGAGCCAGCCGAAGTATCGGGGCGCGCGGCTTCGCCCGCAGCCAGCCAGCAGCGAACCCGCTGCCAGACCGCCCAGCAGATTCCGCCGCGTGATGTTACCAGCCATGCCGCTCTTCGGTCCAGGGATTTCCGCGCATATGATATCCGTTGCGTTCCCAGAAGCCTGCGCGGTCCGCTGACAGAAACTCAATTCCCGAGAGCCATTTAGCGCTCTTCCACGCGTAGAGCCGGGGAATGATCAGCCGTGCGGGCCCGCCGTGGTCGAGGGCAATCGGTTCGCCGTCGTGGAGAAACGCGACCAATGCATCTTCCGAGAGGAAATCGTCCAAAGGCAGGTTCGTCGTAAACCCGCGGTCATATCCGTGGGCCAGAACAAATTGGGCGTTCTCGCGAGCGCCGCCGGCGAGTCGTATCAACTCTGCGGTCGATACGCCTTCCCAAAGGTTGCCAAGCCGGCTCCAGCGAGTAACGCAATGAAAATCCGAAAATACGCGCACGCGGGGCAGGGCGAGAAATTCCTGCCAGGTAAGCTCGACCGGGTGCCCGACAAGACCGAAAATCTTCAGGCGCCAGGCGGCCGAATCGACGCTCGGCGGGCCACTGGCGTCAAGCACGGGCCACTTTTTGGTACGAGACTGGCCGGGCGGAATGCGGTTGTGGCGTTGCGTATCAGGGCTGATGATGACGCCCGAAGGCTGATCGGCCGGGACGGGCACACGATCCGCCTGGGTCTTGCTTTGGTCCATGAAAAAACTCACTCGATCTATGAGAAATGGTGGAGAGAAAACGCCTGTCCACCCAACCACTTCGGGTGTACCATGTATCCATCTTCGCATCGGCGGAGAGGACCGCTTCCATGAATACGAAAAATGGAAGACCGAGTGCTCGGAGGAGCCCAGTCCGCATGGGTACCACTCGACATTGCCTTGCCTTCGCGTCTCTGATGGTCTGCGGCGCGCCGGTTATCTTTTGTCAGAATGCCATGCAGGGCCTCGGAGAGGGCGGAGCGGTAAAGCTCCTGACTTCCGATGCCGCGGTCCTCGAACTGGAGGACATCAAGAAAGACCTGCCGTGCACCGTGACGCAGATCAAACCGATTCTTGGATTCGACCTGCGGTTTCACACCGGTTATGACATCAGCGTCCCGCTGCATGAACTCTCGGGCGACGGGAATCTGCTCACCATCGTATTTAAGGTGACTTCGGACAACGCGAAGGATTCACCGGCGTACTTCTCGCAGAAATACAACGTACCCTCGATCGACGCCGATGCCAAGGGCGATGCCTATCTGCAAGGCGGATTCGATGTCGGCGAAGGTGGTTATCACGTTTCCTGGATGATGCGTGACCGGCTGGAGCGCGTCTGTTCGTCGAATTGGGATGTGACAGCGGCTCTGGCGGCCAAGGAATCGAACATCAAGTTGACGCTTGCGTCGAATGGCATTGAGGCGTCGAACCGCGAGTTCTTCAGCGAGGAACCCCCGGTCACCCGGATTACCGAGCCCGATCCGCTCAGGGTGAAGGTACTCATCAACTTCGCGCCCCAGCAGAGCGCCGCGGCGTCGATGGCGCCGATCGACACCAGCGCGCTGGTTTCCATCCTGCGAAGCATCTCCCGTGAACCCCGAATCTGCCGGTTTTCGGTTGTCGCCTTCAATATGACCGACCAGCGGGTCGTATACCGCCAGGAGGACGCGGACCGAATCAACTTCCCGGAACTCGGTAAGGCTCTGAATTCGATCAAGCTCGGGATGGTCGATTACAAAAAGCTCTCCGACAAACACAGCGAAACGGATTTCCTGACCAAACTGATCCAGGACGAACTCGGCAATGCCAACGCCGACGCGGTAATTTTCGCCGGTCCCAAGGTGATGCTCGATGAGCAGCCCGCGCCGGATTCGCTGAAAGACATTTCGAATGTGTCGGTTCCTGTCTTTTATATGAATTACGTGCTGACGCCCCAGCAGAACCCCTGGCGCGATTCCATCGGGACCGTGGTTAAGCGAATGCGGGGTTATGAGTACACGATCAGCCGACCGCGCGACCTTTGGACCGCGTGGACGGATATCATGTCGCATATCGTAAAATTGAAACTCGTTAGCAGCACTCCCGCGTCCTCACACTAAGAGATGATTTTCAGGGTTGGCTTCGGTTCGGCGGTCCTCGCGCTTTTATTTTCAGGCACATCCGTCGCGCAGGCCCAAAAATATAAGGACCCGGATACCCTTGCTCCGGCTTATCCCACCCCCCAGACGGTAGTGGAGAAGATGCTGTCTCTCGCCCAGGTAAAACCTGGTGAGACCGTCTACGATCTCGGGTGCGGGGACGGGCGGATCGTGATTACCGCGGCGCAGCAGTTCCGGGCGCATGCGGTCGGGATTGAGATCCAACGATATATTTACGAATCGACCCTGGGACGGGTAAACTCGCTCGGGCTGGCCGATCAGGTCAAAATCATCCACGGTAACGCGCTTCGCACGGACCTTCGCCCTGCGGATGTAGTCACCCTCTACCTGTTGACCAGCGCAAACGAAAAGCTGAAACCGATTCTGGCCCAGGAACTGAAGCCTTCCGCGCGCGTCGTATCGCACGACTTCGAAATTCGCGGATGGAAGCCGGCCGCCATCGAAAAGATGGCTGTGGACGGCGTCACCCACAAGATCTATCTCTACCGGATGGACTCCAAATAGCTGACCGGCCTCAACGTTTAATCTGAATACGATGACGTTGAGCGAACTGGCCGGGGCTCTGGGCTGCCGCATCGAAGGCGGCGG
>Ga0126381_100001418_pt1 | contig 25818 bp, 20 predicted proteins | sample PanSoiMetPlot_28_FD_96465 | JGI IMG/M metagenome (GOLD analysis project Ga0126381, IMG submission 96465) | Tropical forest soil microbial communities from Panama - MetaG Plot_28 | ecosystem: Environmental > Terrestrial > Soil > Tropical forest > Bulk soil | place: Panama | collected 2016-02-17
GGTGCGGATGACGCAAATCCCGGTCGTCGGCAATTCCACACGAAATGTGACCATCGATCTGGATCGCGCGCCAAAGAAGGTCGAACTCAACACCATAAAGGATATTCTCGAGCGGTGAAGCGCACGCGCGCCCACGCGAGAAGGTCGCTAAGCTCGGCTCCCTCGCAGGCCGTTTTTGCCAGAGGCTGACTTCATCGACACAAACCGAGAACCGAGATTGTCATGGACACAATCGGACCGGTGTCGTAGATTTCTTATTATCCTCACGAGGAGATTGCATGGCTGACTTCCCGCCCGTACGCATCGCGGAAAACGCGATCCTCGACCGCAAATCGGCGAGAAAGATGTTGCAACAAGCGCGCGCAATCTGGTCCCGAGCGCATCAAGCGACCGAAGAGCCACAACTTCAGGGTTCGGAGCTGGATGCACAAATTGAAGAGCTCGCCAAGAGCGACGGCTTCCGCCGCCAGTACGCAGCGAACATGCTGACGGAAATCCTGAACGCTGCGATGGAAGGGACCAAGGCGGACATGGGGAATATCCAGCTTTACGACGCAAAGGCAGCTCGTCTGATCATTCGCGTACAGCATGGATTTCGCCGCCCTTTTCTCGACTTTTTCGACTCCGTGCATTCCGGCGAGGCGGCTTGCGGCTCGGCCTTGCAAGCCGGAAAGCGCGTAGTCGTTCCCGACGTGACCGACACTCCTGTTTTCCGCTCCGCCGACAGTCTTAGAGTCCTCCTGAATGCCGGCGTTCGCTCGGTTCAGTCCACACCGATCGTGAGCCAGTCGGGAGCCGTTTTGGGAATGCTCTCAACCCATCACCGTACCGTGAAGACGTTCGCCGAAAAAGACTTGGAGATCATTGATCATTTCGCGCGCCAGGCAGCGGCAGTCATCGAGTGGCAGCAGGCTGCACTCCGCCAGGAAGATGCTTCGCGCCGCTAAAACAGGATCGGGAAAGATTCCCTGGGCACTCCCCTCTTCTCATTTGCTGCCAGCTCGGTTCATGCATTGGTGCGTGGACGATCACTTCTGCTTCGACGGCGCCTGATGGCTGATGCTCCACACCCACGCAGCCACCGCTGATAGTTGATCAGCACTAAGTTGCGCACCACCATTGGGCGGCATGGGACTGCGATATTTCTTCGGTTGCGACACACCTTCGCCGATGGTCTTCTTGATTCCGGCATAGCTCCCATCGCTCCACAGCCATTCCTTTCCCTTTAAGGCTGGGCCCAAGGGCGTTCCCTCACCGCTCTCGCCGTGGCAGCCTGCGCACGGCGCTCCACCTACCTGGCCGTGGTAAACGCGACCACCCGCCGCCACCATCTCTGCTGTAACTCCTTTGGGAAGCGCCAGTACCGGCACAACGGCAGCCTTGCCCGCATCTGGATGCGTACCTTCCGGTGGTTTGGCCGCCGCTTCGACCGTGTCACCGGCCGGAGCGGTGTTACTGGGGCACGCGGTGATCGTCCCGGCGCCCGCATTGGGGCCTCCCTTGTATACAATTTTGTAGATGCGGCCGCGAATATCGTCGGAAACGTAGAGCGAACCGTCCGGCCCCACCGCCAGACCAGAGGGACGATGCTCCGCTTTGCCCGGCGACTTCACCGGACCAGCAAAGCCATCTGCAAAAATCTCACACTGCCCGGACGCGTGGTCGCCATCAAGCGGCTGATAAACCACGTTGTAGCCACCCTGCGCGTAAGGCGCGCGATTCCATGAGCCGTGGAAAGCGATAAAAAGGCCACCGCGGTAACGCTCCGGAAATTCGGTTTTGTCGTAAACCACCATGTCATTCGGTCCCCAATGCGCGGGGAAAACAGCGGCCGGGCCGGTTTTGTCGGCGCACGCTCCAATTTTCTTGCCACCGTCGCCACCATATTCCGGCGCGAGTACCAACTTTTGTTCGAAGGCGTCGTAGTAGCACTCGGGCCAGCCGTAATCTCCATTCTTCTTCAAAAGCAAAGCCTCTTCGGCGGGCAGCGTTGCCTCCTGGTCGGGTTTATAGTCCTCCGGCCAATTCGTGTAGAGCTGGTCGCGTCCGTGCTGGGTCACAAAAATGCGCCCCCCGGAATCGATGGCAAAACCTTCTCCGTTGCGGATTCCCGTAGCGAAGCGGTCTGCCGGCGAAAAAGTTTGGTTAGTCTTATTTGCGTCGTAGAGCCAGACGCCGCCACGCGTCTCGAGTTCGGTGCAGGGATTGATGCCGGGCGAGTGAGGGATGCGATTTTTCTGTTGGCAGGCATTGGTTGCAGTGGCGACGTCAATGTACATCTTCCCTTCCGGATCAATGAGGAAGGGATGCATGGGATGGTCGCCGCCGAGAGGCAATCCGGAAACGATGGTGTCAGCAGAGCCACTGGGCACGATCGCGTCAGACGGCCTAGGCAATGAATAGCGCACGATTCGGTCATTGGTTTCGGCGAACAGCGAGCCCTTGTACATGCCGATGCCGGTGCCGCCGTGGTCGCCGGTGGCGACGGTTCCGCCAAAGCGCTCCGTGACGTCCGCTTTCCCCGAGCCGGTCTTGTCCTGCAGCGCGACCAGGAAACCGCCTTCATGGGGCGGCTGGTTGCCGTAGTAGCGGCCCGACCACGTGTTGGCGTAAAGAACCCCGCTTGGCGATGCAACCATGTGCCGCGCGTGGCCAATGGCGTCGGCAAAGATCGTTGCGCAAAAACCTGCAGGAAGCGTCAAGCCGCTGTCGTCATTTGGGCAGGCCGGGTTGCCGGCTTGCGTAGCGGAATGGGATGGCTTGCGAGCATGGACCAAAGAAATCGTCACGCCGAGTGCGACGAGCGCAGTGATGGCAGACAACAAAGTTTTGAACGAGTTGGAAGATGGCATGAAACCTCCGGCGGGCCGACGATGAAGGCTACGATCTGCAGCTGTAGGGGCCGCTTTCTGAAGCGGGCCGCTTCATCTGTTGTAGCAATAGAAAAATATAACGTTGGCGCGGCGATTGCAACCTGGGCAGCTGGCTCCAGGCCGCTGAACTGGCGAGAACAATTCACAGTTTCGCTTCGACCGCGCTTCGGGTGAGCGGTTGAGCGGCAAGATTAAAGGAACAAAAACCGGTTCACAACCACGCCCGTAGACAGCTATTTGCTCAACAACCCACGCACGCGAAGATCGCGAAGCCACAGCCCGCCCCAGAGCAAGGAAGCGACCATTATCGGAAAGATCGTGTTGAACAGTGGCATGCCGGCGCGGACGTTGCTTGCGACGGCGCCACCGAGATAGCCCGTGAGAAGCACGGCACCGAGCGTAGCGGTGCGCGGCACGGTGTACAACACGGTGCAAACCAGCAGCGTGACGCCGATGCCAACGATTGCGGACTCCTCTTAACCCAGCTGCAGTGTGGCCTGAACCACGGCGGGCGGTTTCACAAGCTTCATGGCTCCATCGAATACGCAGAACAGCGAAGCTAGAGCGCTGAGGATGCGGCCCGCCCACCGTGGCGCTTTCGAAATCCCAGCCGTGGTGCCTCGGCTTTCGGTTGAAGGCATTTGTACGGTCATCATTGGCCAGCCTGCTTCCCCAGAAGAAGACCTGTGATATTGCCAGCGGGATCGGCAAACATGGCTAGCTTGGGGCCGCCTGGAACTTCGGTTGGCGCAAGGACCGTTTTTCCGCCTAGACGTTCCGCCCGATCCAGGGCGGCTTGCAAGTCGTCGACCTGCACGTAGATGGAAACGCGCTGGTTTCCGTCGTGCGCGGCGCCGACGCCGCCGTTGATCCCTTTCGGGCCTGCGCCCGTGTCAACGATGCCGTACTTCATCGGGTTGTCGCTGTTAATCTTCCATCCGAAGAGCTCGCGATAAAACTTCTCGAGTCCGCTTCCCTTCCCACCCATGATTTCAAAATGCACGACGGGTGCGCTCATGGTTCTCCTCTCCTCGTCGGTATTCGCTCGTGGCACGCTCCGTTTTGCGCAAGCGCAACGCGAAGTGCGCCGTTTCAGCCGAGGACTATAGCTTCCCTAGAAGAAGCGGTCTTGTATAAAAACGACAACTGCTTTTGCCCCTGCATGATTTTAACGGGCGTCTCCCCGATGAAGCGCTTGAGGGATCTCGTGAGGTGGGCCTGGCCGAAATAGTCGAGACGGCTAACCACATCGAGAACGGAGACTCCCTCCCGGAGCAAGATGGTCGCGGTTCGGGCGCGCTCGATCTGCCGAAACGTTGCGTAGGTGACGCCCGTTGATCGCAGAAAGTGGCGTTGTGCGGTGCGCAAACAGAGCTCGCTCGGACGGCCCAGCAGCGTGTCTTCGACGACCGGATCGCGCGAGAGGATGCCGGATCTAGCGAGGCGTTTGACGAAAATCTCGGCGTTGTCAAAGCTGGGGTACTCCAACGCGGAACCGTTCAGCCAAAACGAGCGGCCTGTCGCTGGCGGAAGCATGACGTCATGGTGGTTGCACAGGCCGCCCGGTAGAAACCGCGGCATGAAGGCGCCTGCTTTAAATCGTATGGCGACCCACTCCCCTTCATCAGGGCATTCCATCTCCGTCGCTTCTGTCTCAGGTCCCCGAAGGGTGAGGAAGTTCTCGCCTCGCAAGCGGGTAACGACCATCTCGAAAGTATTTGCGGCTACGGAAAGAAACGTGTCCGAGCGTTCGCTGCGACAGCGCCAAACCTTTTCCACGAACGGATGGTCGGAGGCCCGATCCTCAAAGTGGATGAAGTTCCTGCCGGCTGGCACCGCTTCTTTAAAATCCGCCTGTGTGATCATTCACAACCTTCCGAGGAAGCCGCAGCACGTCCAGTGTAACAATCAGGATTGCACTTAGAGAGGAAAGGATTCAGAGAAATCCGAGGGCCGACTTAGTAGATCGTCCCGCCGTGCGCAGCATTATTCCGTCCTAAGCGCGCGGATGGGATCGATGGAGGAAGCTCTGCGTGCCGGCAGGTAGCCTGCGACAAAAGCCACGGCAGCAAGAAGCAGGCATGCCGTCGCCATCGTCGATAAGTCGCTGGGAGAAAGTCCAAAAAGCATGCTGGCGATGAGGCGGCTCGCGGCAAGGCCAGAAGGAATCCCAATCGCGATACCCCAAAGCGTTAGCGTCAGAGTTTCGCGCAAGATCATCCAACGAACGCTTCTCCGCTGCGCGCCCAAAGCGACGCGGACTCCGATTTCGCGCGCGCGCCGCGCGACGCCGTAAGACATCAATCCGTACAAGCCAATCGAAGCGAGCAAAAGTGCGAGAGCGGCAAAGAAAGTGGAAAGCAACGCGATGACGCGCTCGTTGACGAGAAAGCGGCCCATCATTTGGTCGACAGTAGCACTGCGAAGCGGGTATTCGTGGCCAAGGGACTCGATCTCGTGGCCGACGGTCATCGTCAGCGCTTCGGGACTTTTTTGAGTGCGAACATAAAGGGAGTAGCCCAAGCGAGCCGGTTGCGAATCTTGAAGGTAGGAAAGGTACATGACGGGCGGCGCAGCCTCGCGAAGGTCCAATAGCCGGGCATCGTCGGCAACCCCAATAATCTCAAGACTCTGGAAGTCCGGCATGAAGCCGAAGCGAATGTGTTTGCCAATGGCATCTCCGTTGACGAAAAGGCGCTCAGCTAAGCTCCTGCTGACGATGACGAGACGCGGGTGTCGAACATCGTCGGTGGCTTCAAAGTCGCGGCCAGCGATCAACCTTATGGCAAGGGTTTTGAAGAAACCCGGCCAGATGGTGACTCCATTGGCCATCAAGCGGGCGCCCGTGTTTGGATCTTCCGACGTGGGCGAAGCCGTGTCGCCCCAGCCCCCTGGGCTGGTGGGGATGGAGATATCCGCCAAGGCCACGGAACGCACTCCGGGCATGTTGGAGACTTGCTCGATGAGTTGCCTGTGGTAACTATTCACGTCCAGGTTTTGGTAGCCATCAGGCTTAGCGTTGAGAATGATTTCGAGCAAGTTGTCTTTCCCGAAACCGAGGTCCAGCGAACGCAATTCCTGAAAGGTCCGCACCAAAAGGCTCGCACCCAACACTAAGACCAGGGATAAAGCCACCTGCGCGATGATGAGTGCCTTGCCCAGCTTGCCGGCGCCTCCAGCCACGCTTCGAGAACCTTGCTGCAGAACGGTAGCCGGGTCCTGACGTGAACAGTGCCAAGTCGGTGCGATGCCAAAGAGAATTCCCGTAAACACAGCGACAAATAGCGTGATGGAAAGGATGCGAAAATCGGGGCGCAAATCAAACGAAACGGTGCCCTCGGTCATGAAAAACACGAGCAGGTGGCTGCCCCAATAGGAAAAAGCGAGGCCAAGCAATGCACCGCCAAAGGATAGCACCAGGCTCTCGGTCAATACCTGCCCGGCCACCGCCCCCCGGCTCGCTCCAATAGCCACCCGCACACTCATTTCCTGGCTACGCGCGGCAGCGCGAGCCAGCATCAGATTTGCTAGATTCACGCAGGCCACCAGCAGAATCAGTCCGACGATTCCCGCGAGCAGGTATAAGGGCCGAGAGAATTGCACCCGCAAATCCCTGGCAAAACCCGTTCGAACGGGCGATACGTCCAAGCCCATGGAGAGAAAGGTCTGGCGGCGCAAGCCTGGCGTTTGCGTGGAAGCCGTGGCCAAGAGAATTTCAGGCCATATCGATTGGAGCTGCGCCCGAGCCTGCCCAATGGTCACGCCGTTTTTTAGCCGGCCAGTGATACGAACCCAGAGCCTGGACCGGTCGTCGAGACCAAAAGCCTCGATGGCTGGGTAAGCGGTGACGGGGACCGTAACGTCGGGCGGCTCGCCAGGCGTCAACCCGGTAAACCACCTGCGCGTGACTCCAACGATGGTGAAAGGCTGGCCTTCGATTCGTACTTGCTTTCCAAGGACATCCTGCGCGCCGCCGAAACGCTGTTGCCAGAATTCATAGCCAATCACAGCGACCTGCAAAGTCGAACCCGCATGAGGCTTGACATCTTCCGAAGTGAGCAATCGGCCAAGAAGAGGAGCGGCACCCAGCTCCGAGTAAAACTTGCTTGTGACCGCAAGGACATTGGCGCGCGCGAACACTCCGTTTACTTCCACGTTGGGGATGGCGTAGCTCATCCAGCCGAGCAAACCGGAAAAAACACGTTGTCCGCTGTCGAGTTCTTGGAACATGGGATAGGAAAAGGGGATCTTGTCGCCGCGGCGCACAACCGAGAGTTCGACGAGGCGCTCGGGCTGAGGAACCGGGAGGTCGCGAAGGAGCAAGGCGTTGATGAGCGTGAAGATGGCCACGTTCGCGCCAATGCCTAGTGCCAGCGAGAGAACGGCAACGGCGGTGAAGCCGGGATTCTTGCCGAGTGCGCGCAAGGAGTAGCGGAGGTTTTGCCAGAGTTGATGCATGACGGGTCGCCCCGGAAGTGACGCCGCGAGTCTTCTCCCGTTTACGCCAAGTCGCGTCTTTGTTCAAGGAAAAGTGACGAGGATGCTCCCGTGAGTAACAAAGAAAAGCGGTAGCAAGGCTAGCGCAATCCAAACAGAAGGCCGACCCTGCAAAACCAGGCTTATAATGGGCCGCTATGGACAACAAACAAATTGCACGGATTTTGCGCGATACGGCGCAATTGCTCGAAATTGACGGCGCGATTATTGGGCGCTATCGCAGCTATGAGAAGGCTGCCGAGCTGATTGACAGCTTGCCGGAGTCGGTCGAGCAACTGGTGAAAGAGCCGGAAAAGCTCGAAGAGCTGCCGGGCATCGGCGAGCGCATGGTCGAGCACCTACAGGAAATCGTCAAGACCGGCGACTACTCGCTGCGAAAGAAGCTGCTAAAAAAATATCCGGCGACAATTCTGGACGTGTTGCAACTGCAAGGGCTCGGGCCAAAGAAGGCGGCGTTCCTGTGGTCAAACTTCAAGGCGGCCACCGTGGCGGACGTGGAGAGGCTCGCCAAAGAACAAAAACTGCGCGACGTGCCCGGGTTCGGTGAAAAAAGCGAACAAAATATCTTGAAAGCCGTGCAAGTTTTCAAGAAGTCCACGGGGCGCTTTTTAATCAGCACGGCCGAGGACGCGGCGCTGGCGATTGCCGAGCACATCAAGAAAGCCGGAAAGGGCGTGGATTCGGTGACGCCAGCGGGCTCGCTGCGTCGCGGCAAAGAAACGGTTGGAGATTTGGATTTGCTGGTCACCCTGGCAGATGGATTCACTTCGCAGAAGCATGTGGACGCACTCGCCGACCACATCCTGAAATTTCCGGACATCGATCAGAAGCTCGCTCATGGAGAGAACAAGGTCAGCTTCACGCTGTCGAATGGCTTGCAAGTGGACGTGCGCCTGCTCGAGAAGGAAAACTTCGGCGCGGCGCTGATGTATTTCACGGGCTCAAAAGAGCACAACGTGGCGCTGCGCGGACGCGCGAATGACATGGGGCTCACGCTGAATGAATACGCGCTGGCAACGCTAAAGGGCGAAAAGCGCGTCGGCGGCCGCACGGAAGAAGAGATTTACGGAAAATTAAAGCTCGATTTTGTCCCGCCGGAGCTGCGCGAAAACACGGGTGAGATTGCCGCCGCGGAACAACACCAACTGCCGCACCTCGTGACCTTGAAGGATATGAAGGGCGATTTGCAGATGCACTCGACCGCGAGCGACGGAAAGAACTCGATTGAAGAGATGGCGGAAGCCGCGCGCAAGCTAGGACATGAGTACATCGCGATTACCGATCATTCAAAAGCGGTGACCGTGGCGAACGGGCTCGACGAAAAGCGCGCCGCGGCGCACATCAAAAAGATTCACTCGCTCAGTGAAAAGGAGTTGGGGATTCGCGTGCTCGCCGGCGCGGAAGTGGACATCCTCAAGGACGGTGAGTTGGATTACTCGGACGAAATTCTCTCGCAGCTCGATGTGGTGGTGTGTTCGGTTCACTCCTACATGAACCTGGACCGCGCGGCGATGACCGACCGCTATCTCGCGGCTATCGAGAACCCCTACACCCAAATCATCGCGCATCCCACCGGGCGGCTGCTGTTGCGCCGCGATCCTTTCGATTACGACGTGGAGAAAGTGCTCGACGCCTGCGCGAAACACGGCGTGGCCATGGAGTGCAACTCGTATCCCGACCGGCTGGATTTGAAAGATGTTTACCTGCGGATGTGCAAGGAGCGCGGCGTGAGAGTGGTCATCTCCACGGACGCGCACACGACGACCAACCTTTCGTTCATCCGCTACGGTGTGACCATGGCCCGGCGCGGCTGGCTCGAAAAAAAGAACGTCATCAATACCTTGCCCTGCGACGAATTCCACGCGGCACTACGGCCCAAACCGGGCGCGGCCAACAAGAAACACGCTGCGAAGGCCAACCGCTAGGGCGCCCGCGAATTCAACCTGTTGTTGACATCGCGAGAAGGCTGATATACAAAGCGCGCAAAGGCCCTCCGATCCCAAATAAAGCAAAGGGAGAAGATCATGAAGAGATTCATATTCCCTGTCCTGCTGGCTTTGTGCGTATGGTTTCTGCCAGCCAAGGAACAGAGTTACGCGGACCAAGCAGTACAGATCGACCTATCTGGACTCCAATGGCACTTGTTGCAGCCCACAGTAACGAAAACCGATCTAGGAGGCGACCTCCCGGAAGTCGCCATCCTGACGCTTTCGAATGACCAGTTTCAGAAGATTAACGGCGACAAAAACGCTGCCATGAAATACTTCATGTCTCAGAAGATATTCAAGAAGCCGCTGGTCAATGTGGTCTTCTGTGGCGTGACCGCCAGCGACGATGGCACGGGGCAGTGGATTCTCATTATTCCCCACACCTATATAAGCACGGCATACGTCGTCGCATGGCAGGTGCCGAAAAAAGCCTCCTACTAGCTGGCATTCATTGAGGGAAACCGATACGGCTGAGAAGGTCTTGGAAGCGAGGGTCGCGCCGAAGCGGATCAAAAGCTCGCTCCACTTTTAACCAGATCAGGCCTGGGTCGCGCCTCTCGTAAGCTTCTTCGAGCCGGGCGAGAGCCCGCTTTTGCTCGCCAAGCGCCATATGGAGTTTGGCAAGAAGAAAGGGGGGCACATAAGTGTGCGCCGGGTTCCGTAACTCGTGGGATATTTCTTGCGCCTCGAGGGTCCTTCCCGCGAGGGCGTACGCCTGCCCGAGTCCAACGGCTCGCGCCGGAGCATTCTTCGACAGCAGCACGGCCTGTCGGCACGCGACGATTGCCTGCTCGTACATGCCTTTGGCCAAGTAGCTCACCCCCAAGCAGTCGTAGCCCCCTGCGGAGTTCGGATCGAACTCCAGAGCCTTCCTGCACTGGGCAATGGCTTGGTCGTATTGGCGGGCGTAATACAACACCCACCCCGCGGTAATCTGCGTGGTGATGTAAAGCGGATCTAGCTCCTGGGAGCGCTGTACTTCCGCCAAGGCTTCCTCTTTACGTCCTAGCGCCGCCAGGTAGTAGGAGTAGGTGCGGTGAGCCTCCGCGTCGCTGGGATTGAGTTCAATGGCGCGGCGGAAGTGGCTCTCGGCCAAAGCCCAGCTCCAATCTCCAAAAAAACTTATGGCACCAAGCGTAAGGTGCCCGTTGGCAAGCGTTGGGTCCAGTTCCAACGCCTTTTGCGCATATTGGGTGGCCTTGGGCATAGCGATGCGCGGCTGCAGTTCGAAATTCAGCCAATAGAAATCTGCCAGACCCGCATAGGCAGGCGCGTAGTTTGGATCTATGCGGATAGCCTCCTCGAAGAGTTCCTTGGCTTTCTGCAGCTGTTCTGGCGTCCCCCGGAGCAGATAATTGCCTTTGAGATAGGCCTCGTGGGCTTCCGGGTTCACTTGGGTGTTCCCAGCCAGGCGCGCCTGCTCCTGGGGAGTGAGGGTGAGATCAATTTCATGAACAATAGCGCCAGCGAGCTCGGCCTGCAGGTTCAACACGTTCTGGATGTCCCGCTTGTACCTCCGGGACCAGAGCTGACGATCCGTGGCCCCGTAAAACAATCGGGCGTCGACCTGGGCCACACCTCCGATGAGCGAGGCCGAACCTTCCACAATGGCATCCACATGCAGCTCCTGGGCAATCTGGCGAAGCGGTTTCTGCTGGGATTTATAGCCCATCACCGAGGTGCGAGAAATGATATGTAAGGTGTGAATTTGCCCGAGATCGGTGATCAGAGCTTCGGTCATGCCCTCAGCGAAATAGTCCTGTTCCGAGTTGCCGGAAAGATTCTCGAAAGGAAGCACGGCGAGCGAGCGGATTTGCTGGGCGTGGGGCCTGCCGAGCAACCGGTCGCGCCAACCCCACAGGTTCAGAGCCATGAGGGTGGCCACGGCAGCCAGGAGTCCAGCCACCCCGTACAGGGTCCATTTCTTGACGCCACGCAAGAGAGGAACCTGAACCGCAGGAACCGTACTTCCAGAAGAAGCCTGGTCCAAGCGGCGGAAATCCACCAGAAGTTCTTTGGCCGACTGATAGCGGCGATCAGGCTCCTTGTCCAGGCACTTGAGGGTAATGCGTTCGAGTTCGGGCGAGATTCGTGGATTCAGCGCGCGCACCGGAACAACCGACTGGTGAAGGATCGCGTCGATGAGGCGCGATGCCAACTCCTCGCGAAATGCGCGACGGCCCGTTGCCATCTCGTATAGCACGGCACCGACCGTGTAGATGTCGGCACGGCCGTCAACGCGCTCGCCCTTCAACTGCTCGGGAGGCATATACGGCGGAGTGCCAGCAGCGTATTGGGAGTCGCTGAAGATTTCAGTCGTCCCTTCTTCCACTGGCCGAAGCCATTGGGCCAGGCCAAAGTCCAGAATCTTGGCAAAGCCCTTCGCGGTGACCGCAATGTTGGCGGGTTTCAAGTCGCGATGCACAATGCCACGTTCATGAGCTTCCTCTAGCGCGGAGGCAATTTGTATGGCCAGCTCAATGATTTGCTTTTCAGGAAGGGCGCCACTGGCCAGGCGGTCGGCTAGTGTTTTGCCGGGGACATACTCCATGACAAGAAAGTCGATGCCGTCTTGCGTACCGAAATCGTAGACCGTTTCGATATGGGGGTGATTGAGTTTGGCCAGGGCCGTGGCTTCTTTGCGGAAATGGCGGCGTGCGGCTTCGTCGGCGAGAGTGCCGGCAGGCAGGACCTTTACGGCGACATCGCGCTCGAGCTGTTCGTCGCGCGCGAGGTAGACCACTCCCATTCCGCCTGCGGCAACTTTCTCCAGGATGTGATAGTGGCCCAGAGTCTGGCCAATCATGAGGCAGGACCTGCTCTGCTTTACTGGCGCCATCTTAGGTCGGGTAGGCTGGCAAGTCAACGCCACGCGACCAAGTCAGGATTTCGGCGAAAGACATAAAGCAGGCTCTGCGTTACAGCATTAAGAGCCGGCGAGCGGCACGGAGACGTGCTCGTGAACGACGATCCAGCCCTTGGCACGCCTTTCGAGAATCATGGTCCAGCGGCCGTCGAGGTGCGATGCGGCCCCTTTTTTGTCAGTGATGTCCGCGCCGAAAGTGAAAGTGGCCCACCCAAACTTGCCGCTCGAATGCACGCGCAGGTCATCGTTCAGTTTGAGTTTAATGCTCGCGTTTGGATCAAACAGGCCCTTCTGCGCCCCTTCCCGATACTCGGCCCAGTTGTTGTACTTCAATGGAGCAAGGTCGAAATAGGTAAGGTCTGCATCCGCCGCGTAATAGGGCTCGATCTTTGAAAGGTCGAGCGTTTGCCAGGACGCCACAATCTTCGGCACCAGAGCGCCCAAGTCCTGCCCACTTTGTTGCGCGCCTGACTGCGTGGCCAGGAAACCAGCGAGGCCAAGACCCATCAAACACAGCATAGCCAAGAATTTCCTCATAGCCGCTCCTTGCTTTGTGAGTTAAGTTTGAGGTCCCGGATTTGCGGCTATGATAGGCCTCAAGTGCGGTTTCGGCAACTTGCTAATGATTTGCTGGATGAACTGGGTGGAAGGTGGCTGAGCCAAGGGAACATTTTGTTTCGGGACTGCGTACTTTTCCTTAGAACGCCCTATTTTCGGAGGAAGAACCGATGAGAGCTCTATCGCGCCCGGGGACCACCTATCGCTTGGGGATTGGCTGCGCCGCCCTGCTGGCCGCGTGGCTGGCCGCGCCCCAGGTTCGCGCCGAGGAGATTGCGAAGTCTTACACAATAGCCGGACGGGCCAATGTCCACGTAGAAACGAATGACGGCAGCGTGCGCGTCACCTCCGGAGACTCGAAACAGGTGGAGTTTCGGGTCGAATACCAAGGCTACGAACTGGGCAGGAATCTGACCGTGGACTCCCGCCAAGATGGTGACAAGGTTGAGCTTATCGCCCGCATTACCGGGCATTGGGGAATCAGCTTAGGCTGGGGCCATAACTCCCGCAGGCTGCACATTGAAGTGCGCATGCCTCAACAGGGGGATTTGCAGGTGCATACTGGCGACGGATCGGTCGAAGCTAGCGGGCTGAGCGGCAATCTGACTATAGATACGCACGACGGGTCGGTGAAGGCCAGCGGACTCAGCGGCACAGTTGACCTGCACACCGGGGACGGCAGCATCACGGTAGACACGTTGAAAGGCGATATTCGCCTCCGCACCGGAGACGGCGGGATTGAGGCTCGTGACTTGGACGGCAAGGTGGAGGCCGACTCCGGGGATGGGCACGTCCGGATTGCAGGACGGTTTGAGGCTCTGAATGTCAAGACGGGGGATGGAAGCGTGAATACCCAAGTGTTGCCCGGCTCCAAAATGGCCTCGAGTTGGACCTTGCGGACGGGAGACGGCAGCGTGGACATTTCTCTTCCCTCGGACTTTCAGGCGAACATTGATGCCACGACCGGAGACGGACATATCAGCCTGGGAGTTCCGGTAACCGTCGAAGGCACCTTCAGCAAGTCGGAAGTGCGCGGCAAGATGAATGGCGGGGGCCAAACCCTGACGATCCACACCGGCGATGGTTCCATCCGGCTGACCAAGAGCTAAGTCTAGTCCGGCACGCGAGCAAAACCCGCGGGAACCCGGTACCAGTACAGAAGGTGCAGGAAATTTGTGTCAGCAAGTGTGCCAGTTCCCTGACTTCTTGTGACCAGCGCTCAAATCACAACTCTCTGATAAGTAAGGCTGTTAGAGCTTGGCGATAGAGTTGCTCCTCGTTAGGGCAAGACCAGGAGACTCCCTTGATCGTAATCGTCTTGCTCGCCGCCATCCTAATGCTTGTGGGAATCACCGCCGTCAGCGCGCTGGATTTCACGGACAACAAACGCCGCTAGGGCTCGATGTCCGGCGTCTGCCCGCCGAACCACCCCGGGGACATCTTTCCCATCACTTTTCACCTTTAGAACGTACAATTCTCTGCCCTGGCCATGGAAAGGGGTCGGCACATCGCATGAGTGGGACGAGAGACTGTGGCCGCGGACTGCGGGTCATCGCCGCGTTCAAACTGCTGAAAGCCGCCGCACTGATTGCTGTGGGTGTTGGCGCACTCAGGCTGCTTCACAAAGATGTGGCCGCGATTGCGGAGCATTGGATCAGCATGTTCCAAGTGGATCCGCACAACCACTTCATCGATCTTTTGCTGACGAAGCTTTCGAATGTGGATGACCACCGGCTCAAGCAGTTAAGCATTGGCACGTTTATTTATTCCGGCGTTTTTCTGGTGGAGGGCGTGGGCCTGGCGCTGCAAAAACGCTGGGCGGAGTATTTCACCATCATCACGACCAGCTCCCTTTTGCCGATCGAGATTTATGAGCTTGTGCGCCGCGTGAGTTTCGGCAGGAGCCTCGCACTGGTGATCAATCTTGCAGTGGTCGCGTATTTGATTTTTGAATTGAGGCGTTTCCCGAAAAAGCGTTGAAGTGGCCTTTTAGTTCTGGCACCGGATGAGGTCCCCGCCGCAGCGTTGGCCGGAAATAAAACGGCGCAGAGATCGTTGGTTCCATGATCCCTGCGCCAGCAAGCAGTCGTGAAGTCAATTCTGCGAATCGGAAGGAGGAATCGGGATCAGATTGACTGGCACGGCACCCGGCTGGAACAAGTCCGACAGATCCGTGGCGTTCGCCGCGTCGCCGAGGAAGGATGAGCCCACATGGAAGATTTTCTGCAAGGTAGCCAAATCCGACGAATGCGTCAAATTGACACGGCTGGCATAGGGAAGGCCGCGCACATTGAAATGGGCGAACGGCGAGATGACGATCTCACCAATGGTGTGGCTAAAGTCGTCGCCATTGTCGCCGGCCACGCCGTCCGACTCGGATTCGTCGAACCAGATAATGATCGCGCCGTGGTTCTGGTAAGCGCTGGAAGCCATAATCATGGGAATAATTTGGCTTAAGAAGTCGTCACCCTGCTTGATTTTAGCCGGATCCCCCGTCAACCCCTTATAGCCGCCGGTGAGCGTGGTGTGCATGTCATTGTATTGATTCGGCGAAATCCAGTTGTATTCCGCGACGGCACCATTGGCAAGATCGGTGGCCAGCTGCTGGAGCGGCGCGTATTGAAGGCGCAGAGGATTACCAGTGCTGGAGTCGTTGCCGCCATTGCTGTCGGTGAAAAACACCATGGGGTTGTGCTTGGCGGCGTAATTGAACTGAGCCGAGCCGTTGTACGCATTGACGCCGCTCGAAAAGACACCCGAGTGGCTGGTAATCGGAACCGTCCATTGAGCCTGTGGCAAGGGAACGTTGGTCAGGCTTCCACTGGCGTCTGGAGTCAGGTCGATATCCTCTTGGTAGGACTTCCAGGTCCTTCCCGCTGCGGTCAAGAAAGTAACCAGATGCTGCGTGGTGTTCTGATTCGTCGGACCGTTGGGAGAGAAGGGATCGTTGTCGTTGAACACGCCAAAGTTCGTGCCAGCTTCCGCCCACAGATAGTTGGGCTCGGAGGGATGAATGTGGGGATTGTTTCCGCTGGGCGTCGCCAGCACGTTGTGGTAAGCCGCAGCGTACGCGACTTGCGAACTGATATTGACCATGGATCCGTTAATCGAGACAAACGCGGTTCCATCCACCAGGCTATTGATGAACGGCGCGGCGGGGTTTTGATAAATTTGCTGGATTCCGCCGTTGAATGGGTTGGCTGGCTGGGTCCAGTTGTGATTCTCCATAGCGATGACGAAAACTGTTTTAATTTCCTGCGTTCTGGCGATTCCGCTCCCCAAGGCGGCTAAGAAAAGAAATACACCCAGAACGCGCACAAATCTGAAAAGCGACATGCAACCCTCCCCTTCCAAGATTGGCGGCATCGATTGGTCCCCCGGCCATTTGAAGCAGCCTAACGAACCTCTTACCGCCAGCCTTTTTGGATAACAGGTCTTTCTTTGCAGAACGATGAGCGAGCGATTTACTTTTGGAGAAGACTCTTTTGCGGAAGGGCCTAGCAGTTCCATACTCCGCGTTAGTTAAGGTAAACAGAGCGGACCAGATAGCGGCGGAGATTAAAAAGAGGCGGCGAATGCTGCTCGCCGCCTCAAACTTTATAAAAACTTGACTTTACTTGCTCGCTCAAAAGGCTTTCTGGATTTGAATCTTGCTAGGGCACTGTGAGCATGTTGCCTTCGCGCACGATGGCGGCGGCCTCTCTTCCCTGGTAGCGGTAGATGACCACGAGAATTTTGTCCGCGCCGACAGCCGGGTCTCCGCCCAAGGCGCTGTTGGTTACGACGAAGCTGATTTGACCGTTGCCCATTCTGCTCCGCAGCAGCTCGGTTACGTTGACGGTATTTCCGCCCCATCCATAATAAGCGCGGATGATGCGGAGACCGTTGTTGTCATCCTGATATGGTCCGCCGTAGTTGGTTGGGCGATCGTTAAAATCATCGCGATCGCGGCGCAGGCCATAGATGGCGACGTCGATGAACCCACCCTCTTTATATTCGAAATCGCGCTCTACGTTTCTCCGGTTTCTGGCCCAGATGTGTAGGTGCTTGTCGGCGCCAACGGCGGGATCGCCGCCCATGGTCTGGTTATTCACCGCAACGCGGCCATTCACGCCGCCGCGGCCGATGAGGTCTTTCACGATATCCGTGACGTCATTGTGCTGGCTTTTGGTGCCGTATTCGGCGCGGACGATTTGCCAGCTGTCGTCCTGCGCGCCGGTCGGAACGCTGAGAAAAGTGACTCCTGCGGCGACGAAAAGTGCCGCAAGGACAAAAATCGCATAGCGAGTGGAAAGCTTCATCCGAGACTCCTCCGTTTGCGGAATGCCTCCGCCTACATTGCTTTCAATGTAAGGCAGAACGGCAAACGGAGGGCGCCCAAAGGAAGCGCGATTGTCCTAATCGTCTACACCCTTGAGGAACGAGCTAAGGGTTGACGTGCTCATTTGGCGATGGCTTGCCTGCGCCAGATCGTTCGATGCCCTGGGGCGAGTTTGCTTCGCTGTCCAGACCGTCTGCCAGTCTAGTGAGGGCCCTTCCAAGGTCCGTGACAGGCATTTCCTTATTGCTAAGAAACGGTGACGCCAGCAACCACGAGCAAAACTGTTTTAAGCACGCTATCCGGGATCCGCATAGTAATTTCGACCATAAAAGCCTCCTCGAGTCCTCGATCCGATAAACATGAAATCATATTCCCAGCGCAAGTAACCATGCGGTCAGGCGGCGCTTCGTCTTGCGACGCGCCGACTGCGCAGATTTGCAAAACGAGGGCGGTTCCCTCATCATTAATGGCTTGTTTGGGGCGGCAGCGCGCTTCCGCTGCGGCAATCCTTGAATTCAATTGTTTGCAAATCCTATCTTTCTTCGGTCGGAATCGGTAGGGATTCTGATCATGCGCTAAAGGAGCGGCATGGAAAAGCCAGCTAAAATTGCGCCCGCGAAGGGAAAATTGGGCATCTTGACGCCGGGAATGGGCGCGGTGAGCACCACGTTCATGGCGGGCGTCGAGCTCATCCGCAGAAACAAAGCATGTCCGGTGGGCTCGCTCACACAGATGGGCACGATCCGCCTGGGCAAGCGCACCGAAGGGCGTTCGCCGCTGATCAAAAAATTCGTACCGCTGGCGGACACCAAAGACCTGGTCTTCGGCGGATGGGACATTTTTAAGGACAACGCCTACCAGGCTGCGGCCAAGGCCGGAGTGCTGAGTCACGAGCATCTCGCGCAGGTGAAAACGTTTCTCTCCGGCATCCGGCCGATGAAGGCGGCGTTCGACCACGAGTACGTGAAGCGGCTGGAAGGCTCGCACGTCAAGAAAGCGAAAAACAAATACGAGCTGGCGCTGCAAATCAAGGAAGACATCGCGAACTTCAAGAAAGAGAAGCGCGTTTCGCGGCTGGTGACCTGCTGGTGTGGCTCCACCGAAGTGTTCATCAAGCCCGAGGAAGTGCACTCGACGCCCGAGAAATTCGTCGAGGCCATGAAGAACAATCATCCGGCGATCGCGCCATCGATGCTGTACGCGTGGGCGTCAGTGACGAGCGGAGTGCCTTTCGCGAACGGCGCCCCAAACCTGACGGTAGATATTCCTGCGATTCAGCAACTCGCGCATGAAAACAACGTGGCCATCTGCGGCAAGGATTTCAAAACCGGGCAAACGCTGATGAAGACCATTCTCGCACCGGGATTCAAAGCTCGAATGCTGGGGCTCGAAGGCTGGTATTCGACGAACATCCTTGGCAATCGCGATGGCGAAGTGTTGGACGATCCCGGTTCCTTCAAGACGAAAGAAGAGTCGAAGCTCGGTGCGCTCGAATACATTTTGCAGCCGCAGCTATATCCCTCGCTCTATGGAAAAATTCATCACAAAGTGCGCATCAACTATTATCCGCCGCGCGGGGATAACAAAGAGGGCTGGGACAACATTGATATTTTCGGCTGGCTTGGCTACCCAATGCAGATCAAGGTGGACTTCCTGTGCCGCGATTCGATTCTGGCCGCGCCCATTGTGCTGGACCTAGTTTTGTTCCTCGATTTGGCGCAGCGCGCGGGCATGCGCGGCATCCAGGAGTGGCTGAGCTTTTACTTCAAGTCGCCGATGACTGCGCCGGGCTTGTATCCCGAACACGATTTGTTCATCCAGTCGATGAAGTTGAAGAACACGCTGCGCTGGATGCTGGGCGAGGATTTAATTACCCACCTGGGGCAGGAATATTACGACTGAAGACACGAACAGAGAGCGGCGCGTTCCGCTCTCTGTTCTCTTCGTTCTCTCTGATCTCAAGCCTAAATATGCCTTGCCAAAGCGGCGTCAGCCCGCTAGGGACAGTGTTGCGCTGCGACTAGTCGTTCGCAGAAGCGTGAGACGCGGACTTGGCGTCGACGGCGTCGAGGACGCGGGCGGAATAAATCAGCGCGGCGCCGGCGTTCATGCTGACGGCAACGCCCAGAGCTTCCGAGATTTCTTCCCGAGTGGCGCCGGCCTTCAAAGCAGCATCCGTGTGAAACACGATGCAACCGTCGCAGCGCGTGGTGACGGCAACGGCCAGTGAGATGAGCTGTCGCGTTTTCTCCCCGAGTTTGCTGGTTTGCGAATTTGCGCCGCTAAGAGTCAGATATCCCTTCAATGTGTCGGGAGACAGTTTGCCGAGTTCGCCGACGCGGCCGCCAATGTCCTTGTGATATTGGTTCCAGTCCATGACCATCGTTTTTCTCCTGTTTACAGCGGCAGGTTAACCCCGCCGTCGTGCCGCAACGCAAAACCGGTGATACAGATGGGGACAGCTGATGGACTGGCATTATACTCGTGGCGCGCGCGAATATGATATCTTCTCAAGTTCGCCCTGGCCTGCCTCAGACCAGGGAGAGTCGCAGAGCGGCGCAGCCCATTCCTTTCGTGCCCGCAAAAGCTTAGGGGGGACGTTCTAAGACGCGCCCCTACAACGATAAGAGGGTGACCTTGGGTAAGGAGTCGTTTCCATGAAGAGTTCGTACAACGGGATTGCCATCCCAGCCGATGGAAAAGCGATCGGCTACAGCGGCGGAGAATTGCAAGTGCCGGACGCGCCGATCATTCCCTTCATTGAAGGCGATGGCACGGGGCGGGACATCTGGAAGGCATCGCGGCGCGTGTTTGACGCGGCGGTGGAGCAGGCTTACGGCGGGAAGCGGCGCGTGGCGTGGTTTGAAGTTTTTGCCGGCGAGAAGGCTTTCAACACTTTCAAGGAATGGCTGCCGAATGACACGGTTGATGCTATTCGCGACTTTCGAATTGCGATCAAGGGGCCGCTGACAACCCCGGTAGGGGGCGGAATCCGTTCGCTGAACGTGACGCTGCGACAGATGCTCGATTTGTATTCCTGCGAACGCCCCGTGCGGTACTTTCAGGGAGTTCCCTCCCCCGTGCGCGCACCCGAGAAAATGGATGTTGCGATTTTCCGCGAAAACACTGAGGACGTGTATATCGGGATTGAGTGGAAGTCCGGAACGCCCGAAGCGAAGAAGCTGCTGGAATTCCTGAACCACGACATGTTGAAAGACGGAAACAAGCAGGTGCGCTGGGATTCCGGCGTGGGCATCAAGCCGATTTCGCCTACGGGCACGAAACGGCTGGTGCGGCGCGCGATCCGGTACGCGCTGGCGCACGGACGCAAGAGCGTCACGCTGGTGCACAAGGGGAACATTCAGAAATTCACGGAAGGCGCATTCCGCGATTGGGGCTACGAACTGGGACGGGAAGAGTTTCGCGCGCAGACAGTGACGGAGCGCGAGAGCTGGATTCTCGACAACCAAGACAAGAACACCGCGCTGACCGTAGAACAAAATGCCGCGCTGATCGAGCCGGGACTCGAGCAAGCCACCGACACCTTCAAAAAGACCGTGTATGACGAAGTGAAGAAGACGCTCGACGCGATTTACTCGACGCACGGCAAAGGTCAATGGAAACAGAAACTGATGATCAACGACCGCATCGCGGACTCCGTGTTTCAGCAAGTGCTGATGCGCGCGGACGAATACAGCGTGCTGGCGACCTCCAACCTAAATGGCGATTATCTTTCCGACGCGTGCGCGGCGCAGGTCGGCGGGCTGGGCATGGCGCCCGGGTCGAATATCGGCGACGGCTTTGGGGTGTTTGAAGCCACTCACGGAACAGCGCCGAAGTACGCGGACAAAGACGTCATCAATCCGAGTTCGGTGATGCTTTCGGGCGCGATGATGTTCGAGTTTCTGGGATGGAAGGAAGCGGCGAAGCTGATTGAGGACGGCATCGCGCGCACGATTCAGCAGAAGCGCGTGACTTACGACCTGGAGCGGCTGATGCCCGGCGCGACTAAACTGGGAACATCGGCGTTTGCCTCTGCCATCATTGAGAACATGCAGGGAGCGGCTGCTGCGAGGCGGTAGGCGATCGTGATGGAACTCACCTTAGCTTAGCTAGCCGAACGATTGAAGCGAGGCGTAAATCACAACGAACGAGGAACAAATGAGCAGAAAGAAAGTGACAGTGGTGGGAGGCGGCTTTGTGGGATCAACCACGGCCCAGCGCATCGTAGACAAGGAACTGGCCGATGTGGTGCTGACGGATATTTTGGAGGGCCCGCCCGCCGGAAAAGGATTGGACATGCTGGAGTCTGGGCCGATTACGCGAACGGACTCGCACGCAGCGGGAATTTCGACGGCGAGTGTAGATTATTCAGCGACCGCGAATAGCGATGTGGTGGTGATCACAGCGGGGTTTCCGCGCAAGCCGGGGATGAGCCGCGATGATTTGTTAAAGGCGAACTACGACGTCGTCAAGGGCGTGGTTGAACAGATTGTGAAGCACTCACCGAATTGCATCCTCGTCATGGTGACGAATCCGCTGGACGCCATGGCCCAGGCGGCGCTGCGAGTCAGCAAGTTTCCGAAGAACCGCGTGATCGGCATGGCGGGTGTGCTGGATTCGGCGCGCATGAGTTCGTTTGTGGCGATGGAATGCAAGGTGAGTGTCGAAAACGTGCATTCGTTTGTGCTTGGCGGGCATGGCGACGACATGGTTCCGCTGCCGCGCTATTCGACGGTAGCAGGAATTCCCCTTCCCGACTTACTGCCGAAAGAGCGCATCGACGCAATTGTGGAGCGCACACGCAAGGGCGGGGCGGAAATCGTGAATTTGCTGAAGACCGGGTCGGCATATTACGCGCCGTCGGCGGCGGCGGTAGAGATGGTGGAAGCGATTCTGAAGGACAAAAAGAAGATTCTGCCCTGCTGTGTGTATCTTGAGGGCGAGTATGGAATCAAGGGACTGTTCGTCGGCGTGCCAGTGAAGCTCGGAGCAAAAGGCGTGGAAGAAATTATTCAAATCAAACTGACGCCAGATGAGAATGCTGCGCTGCAGAAGTCGGCGGCGTCGGTTAAAGAATTGGTCACCGTTTTGGGAGTGTGAGGTGGTAGCTTATCTTCACTGATTTTTGGGGTGAGGAGGCTGCCTATGAAGTCCTCGAAGCTCGTGATTCATTATTATGTGCTGGTCCTGTCTTTGCTTCTGATGGCCATGCCGTTTTATCACCAAGCGGCGGGCCACGAGATGCAGCCGGCCCTAAAAATCAACCTCGATTTTGTTGCAGCGATGGCGGGACTTCTTGGCTTTGGTACGTTTGTTGGCATGACCATTCTCAACCGAAAGATTACCGCGCTCGAAAAGTCTCTGGCCGCGAAGAATCAGCAACCGTGAGGGTAGTGACGAGGGGAGCGATGAAATACTGGAAGGCGGTGTTCCCGGTGGGCCTGCTGTTGTTGGTTGCGATGGCGTTGGCGAACCGTGGCGCAGGCGAGACGAAGCCGGTGCGTGTGGCGCTGGTCAAGATGCCTTACGTCGGCGAGCGAAATGTTCCAGGCACCTCGCGGGGCCCGGATTATTTGGAAGAAGGCGGGATTCGCAAGCTGCTGGAACAGCAAGGCGTTCAAGTAAAACCGACGGACACCGTCGCGCTAACCGTGGACGAAGAGAAAGCTTACGGTGCGTGGAACCATCTGGCACTGGCGGCCGGTGATATGGGGAAGACTGTCGCGGAAGAGCGCCGTGGCGGATATTTGCCTGTTGGATTGCTCGCGAATTGCAATGGCCTGCTAGGCATGTTGAGTGGCTTGCAGCATTCCGGACCAAGTGCGAAGCCGCTGCGCGTGGGCATGGTGTTCGTTGACGCGCACGGAGATTTCAATACGCCCGAGACGACACTGAGCGGAATGCTTGGAGGAATGCCGGTGGCCATTGCGGCGGGCCAGTGCCTAACGCGGATGCGCATGAAGGCAGGCCTCGAACCAGCGTTGCCAACGCGGCACATTGTGGAAGTTTGCGTGCGTGATACGGATCCGCTCGAACAGGAATTGCTCGACCGCTCGGACATTCAGCAACTCACACTGGAAGATGTGCGTACGCGCTCAGCGAATTTGCACCGCGAAATGAAGAGACTTTCGGAGCTTACCGACGTGATCTACGTTCACGTAGACATGGACGGGCTGGACCCGCGCGAAGTGCCAGGCCATCCGCTGACTGTTCCGAACGGGCCAACGAGCGCGGAGCTGGCGGCGGCTTTGACGGAAATGTTCAAGTACGAAAAGGTGGGCGCGTTCGGCGTGGCGTCGACGCCCTTTGACGATCACGACAAGACGGGCATTTCACGGCAGGCTGCTTACAACTTGATCCTTGGCGCGGTGAAGGGCGTGCAACAGAGGAATGCACAATAAAACCCGGCCGGAGGTTAGAGGATGTGGGGAAAGCCTCCCTTTTATCCCGGCGATCATCTTGCCGTTGTCGGTTCGTAAAGCCAGATACTCATCCGATTTTCTTCTCACACAATATTCAAAAGGCCCCCGCGTGGATGGAGGAACGTGGCATATCGGTTGGTCCGGTTCGTTCGGATTCCGGCGGAAATCCGTTTTCCAGTTCCAGGATCTGGACGGAAATTCCATCGAAGTATGCAAAGAGCCTTGATCAGAACTTGATCAGAAATGGTCAGCCGCCTAAAAGCTCTAGGCGGCGCATTCGCCGCGGCCGAGTTTGAGAGAGAAAGTTTCCGTATCGCCCCAATCGAGAAAAATGTCTTCGGTCGAGTTGTTGACTTCCGTGAACCGCTGCAGGCGCTCGACAATCGCTTTGTCGGGCGTGCGGCCGACCCAAGAGTTGAACGATTCGCCGCCCTTGCGATCCTGTTGATAATAATTGAGAAGCTCGCGGATGATTGCGGGAATAGGCCGCGCAGGAACGGGCATGATCTGGCGGCCGAAGCGCACGCCGTCGGCGCTCACCTTGCCTCCGAGGAGCAGTTGATAGTAGGGCGCCTGCTTTTCTTCAATCTTTCGAACGTTGCCATAAAAGCCGATGTCGGCAATGTGATGCTGGCCGCACGAGTTCGGGCAGCCACTAATCTTGATGCGGAGCTTTTTGATTTCCGGGTCGTCGTAGCCATCGAGCGCGCGGGAAAGTTCGTCGGCCAACGTAAGCGACCGCGTGATGCCGAGATTGCAAGTTGTGGCTCCCGGGCAGCCTGTGACGTCGGAAATCGTGCGAGCGCCGGGAAGCGCCAAGTCGAGCGCACAAAGCTGGTCGTAAATTGCGCGGACCCGGTCGAAGGGAACCCAGGGAATCACCAAGTCCTGGTTGATCGCGATGCGCACGCCGGTGAGGTCGTGGTTTTCAAGAAGATCGGCGAGGCCGCGCATCTGCTGGCTATGAAACGTCCCTGACAAAAGCTTGATCCAGACGGCGCCGTAGCCGGTCTGGCGCTGCGGCATCAGGTTGTGTTCTGCCCAGCGGCCGAATTCGGTGTCGGACGCAGGATTGGACAAGCTGAGCGTCAGCGGCTCAGGAGAGATGTTGACGAACGCGGGCCGCTGAATCGGTGAAGGCACCGTGAAAACTTCGGCCGGAGATTGAGAGATCTTGCGCTTTTCAAAAACCAGGCGGCGAAACTCTTCGATGCCCTTTTCACGCAGAACAAACTTCATGCGCGCTTTGAACTTGTTCTTGCGGTTGCCGGTTTCGACGAAGACGCGCAGGACGGCTTCGATGGTGGGAAGCAATTCTTCTTCCGGCAGGAACTCCGTCAATAATGCTGATTCGGTCGGCAAGCTTCCCAAGCCGCCGCCGACAAGAACTTTGAAGCCGCGATGGGCCGTGCCGTTTGAACCGCGCACCTGGGCGATGAAGCCAACGTCGTGGATGCCGGCCACAGCGCAACCGCCATCGTCGGCGCAGCCGGAAAACGCGATCTTGAATTTGCGTGGCAGATCGTGGAAATCCGGATGGCGCAAGAGGTAGCGCGAAACTCCCAAAGCATACGGCGTAACGTCAAACGCCTCGCCAGGGCAAATTCCCGCAACCGGGCATGAAGTAACGTTGCGCACCGTATTGCCGCAGGCCTCGCGGGTGGTCAGGCCGCAATCGGCAAGCAACCGCATGGCAGCCGGAACGTTTTCGAGTTTTACGAAATGGAATTGGACGTTTTCGCGGGTGGTGAGATGGCCGCGGCCCGTCGAATACTCGTCGGCGATTTGCGCTAAGGTGCGAAGCTGGGACGGCTTCACGACGCCAGCGGCAACTTTCACGCGCAACATCTGAAAGCCCGGCTGGCGCTGGCCATACGTGCCGTGCTTCAGGCGGAACGGGCGGAATTGCTGGTGCGTGATTTCGCCGCGAAGAAGCTGCTGAGCACGCTCTTCAAAACGAGCGATCTCGGCTTCGATCGCTTCGCGGCTGTGTCTTTGTTCGACTTCCGTGGTTGTCGCGACTGTCATAACCTTTGGCCCCTTAGTCTGTTCCTGGACGAAACTTTGTCCGCAAAAACAAAAAGCCCACTTGCCAGTTTCTCTGGCTCGTGGGCTTCGGAACTTGATGATTAGGCTAGGCTAAGTCCGGAAGCTCCTCTGGCCAGAAATGTGCGTCATGGGACACATAGCGCAACATGCGCAGGAACAACACATCATCTGGCAGCGGTCCGTCATAAAGAATCAGGATACTTTCCGGGGACTCCCCTTGTCAAAGGGAAACCCTGGCAAA
>Ga0126381_100001419_pt1 | contig 25818 bp, 24 predicted proteins | sample PanSoiMetPlot_28_FD_96465 | JGI IMG/M metagenome (GOLD analysis project Ga0126381, IMG submission 96465) | Tropical forest soil microbial communities from Panama - MetaG Plot_28 | ecosystem: Environmental > Terrestrial > Soil > Tropical forest > Bulk soil | place: Panama | collected 2016-02-17
AATTTCTGATTCAAATGTTTTTTGAAGGCATAACTGCGCAGCAAAGCGCGAGAAGAAAAAACCGTTCAGCAAAACGAAAAGGCTGAATCGGGCATTACGAGACGGAGGTATTGCAATGAAAACTGCGTTTGTGACCGGAGCGACCGGTCTATTGGGAAATAATCTGGTCAGAGCCTTACTTCAACGAGGTGTCAAAGTACGCGCTCTGGTTCGTTCACCTGAAAAAGCACTCAGACAATTCGGCTCGCTGAAATTCGATCTGGTGGAAGGCGACATGCTGGACATCCAAAGATTCGCAGGTGCGCTCAGCGGCAATGATGTCCTCTTTCACACGGCTGCTTTTTTCAGCGACGCCTATCGAGGCGTATCCGATCGGGGGCCAGTCCAACGAGTCAACGTTGAAGGCACCACGAACCTCTTTGAGGCTGGTTACGCTGCGGGCATCCGGAAGTTCGTGCATACCAGTTCCGTTGTAGTGCTTGGCGTCAATCCAAACGGAGAGCCGGTAGACGAATCAATTCTCCGCAGCAAGAAGGACGGCGACGAGTATTACTGGAGCAAGATCCAGGCAGATCAACGGGTGCTAACTTTTCTGGACAAACATGAAGATGCTCATGCAACGATGATTTTACCCGGCTGGATGTTTGGGCCTGGTGATCTAGGACCGACCGTAGCAGGCCAACTCATTCTCGATTTTGTCGGCAGAAAGCTTCCGGGAACTATCGATGTAAGCTACTCGGTCGTCGACGCTCGGGATGTTGCCGAAGCCATGATCGCGGCGGCCGAGAAAGGGCGACGAGGCGAACGATATCTGGCAGCGGGACGAAGTATGAGCATGGCCGAGATTGCGGCCATGCTTTCGCAAGTCACTGGTATCCCCGCTCCGAAGGCGAGAGTGCCAATCTTCGTGCTTTATATCATGGCGGCGGCAAATGAGGTTTTTGCTCGAGTTACCGGGCGTCCTGCCTTGATCAACCTAGCGCTCGTAAAAAACATCATGTTTGAGCGGCAGCGAAACGGGTTCAAGCAGGACAAAACCGCACGCGAGCTGGGAATCCATTTCCGCCCGGTTGCCGAAACGTTTCACGATACCTTCGATTGGTATCGAGAGAATGGATGGCTTGGAGGTGCTGAAGAAAAGCCGCAAATTACAACCAAACTGGCAGCGAACCATTAGATAAATCATGAAACATGTTGTGATCACCGGCGCGTCGACCGGAATTGGGTTTGCCATAGCAAAGAAGCTTATTGATCAGGGTTACCAAGTCTTCGGTAGTGTCCGGAGCAACGCAGACGCTGACCGATTGCGGCAACAGTTTGGTGATCATTTTGTGCCGCTCCGGTTCGATGTCACCGATGAAAACGCTGTAACAACCGCCGCGGCCGACGTTGGCAAGCAACTTGGAAACGTCACTTTAGCCGGACTGATAAATAACGCTGGAATCGCCGTGACGGGTCCCTTGGCCTGTCTGCGAACAGACCAGTTCCGGCACCAACTGGAAGTGAACCTGGTAGGTCCCATGACCGTAACGAGAGCGTTTCTTCCTTTACTCGGCACAGATCCAATCCGGGAAGGCCCACCAGGTCGAATCGTGAACATCAGCTCAGTCGGCGGCAAGATCGCTGGACCGTTCCTTGGCGCCTACGCCGCATCAAAGTTCGGGTTGGAGGCGATGTCAGAGAGTTTGCGGCGTGAATTGATGCTATTTGGCATCGACGTAATCATCGTTGGGCCGGGTGCGGTGAAGACACCGATATGGGAAAAGAGTGAGGCAGGAGTTGCAAAGCAGTTCCAGAACACGCCGTACCGAGAGAGCCTGCAGAAGTTCGAGAAATTCGCAGCCGGTGAAGCGCGTTCTGGTTTCGAACCTGAAGTAATTGGGGAGACGGTCTGGCAAGCTTTGACAGTCGCGCGGCCAAAAACTCGTTATGCGATTGTACCGCAACGATTCACCCATTGGGTTCTGCCGCAGCTTTTACCTAAGAGGACGCTGGATAAGTTGATCGCCCAGACTATGGGGTTAGTGCCGCGAACGCCGACAGCGGCGACAGCGCCGACAACGGATGGCTTGCCAAGGCGCCAATAGGATGAATCTCGCTCCAAGACGCAAAAAGAAGGATCTCACGCCAAGACGCAAAAAGAAAGATCTCACGCCAAGAGGCCAAGACGCCAGGATTTCGGATACCCGCCCTAAATAGTAGGGCGAATCCGCCGTTGGCGGATGAGCCGCGTCGTGCGCCGGACTAATAAACTCTTATCTTGGCGTCTTTGCGTCGCGCCCGCATCGCTACGCGAAGCGCTGCGGGCAGGTCTTGGCGTGAGGTCCTTGTTCGCGTCTTAGCGTGCATTCCGTTCGTTGCTTTTCGCTAGAGCATCTCGAGCGATTTTTTTGACCGCGGTGGTGGAAACAAACGATCTAGATCCCGAAGATCCTCTTCGGTGAGCTTCACGTTGAGCGACGCATAGTTCTCTCGCACTCGCGCTTCATTGCTCGATTTTGGAATGACAATCACGTCATCCTGGTGCAACAACCATGCGATGGCGACTTGAGCCAGCGTCGCTTTATGCTTCCTGGCCACTGAATTTAGTCGGTTATCCAAACGGCCCTGCTCGAGCGGTGAGTAAGCCATTAGCGGGATTCGGTGTGCTCTGCACCATGGCATCAGGTCATATTCCACACCCCGTCGGCGCAGATTGTAGAGAACTTGATTAGTCGCGATTTCGTTGCCAACCGGTAACGCGACCGCGTTCTGCAGTTCGGTCACATCAAAGTTGCTCACCCCGAACTCCTTGATCTTGCCGCTCTGTTTCAAAGCTTGGAACCCTTCAAGTGTTTCGCTGAACGGAATCGAGCCCGGCCAATGCAGAAGGTAAAGATCCAAGGAGTCAGTGCGCAGCCGGCGGAGACTACGCTCGCAAGCTTTTGCCAAGCCCGATCGGCTCGCATTATGGGGATACACTTTGCTGACAAGAAAGACCTCGGAACGCCGGCCTGCGATCGCTTCGGCGACGACCTCCTCGGCGCCACCATCCCCGTACATCTCTGCCGTATCAATCAAGGTCATCCCAAGATCGATACCGATCTTTAGGGCTGTGAGCTCTTTGCTGCGGTAAGCGCGATTCTCGCCCATTCTCCAAGTCCCCTGCCCGAGAACTGGCACCTCTCGTCCTGATGAAAAACGGATAAATTTCATATATCTGTCTGAATGTAACGTACGTCGGTGCGCGTGTTCTGTTCTATCACCGGCAGGGTCGCGCTCCAGCGCGACCTCGTGGACGTGGCAGCTGTTCGAGGTCGCGCTAAATCGCGACCCTACTGTTATAGGCCATCACAGCACCCAGCGATCGATTCAGCCATAAGAGAGAAGCCCGCGCGTTTCCGCGCGGGCCTCCAAATGTGCTAGTTAGTTATTAGAGAAAAAAACTCAGTTTCCTTTCTTAGTCTTCGATTCGTTCAACTTTCACCTGCCACTTTGCACCGGTGGCTCGATCCAGATAAACTTCTTTGTTACCTTTCTTTTCGATCAGCTGGTACCTGGAAGCGTCCAAAGATCGGACGAATGAATCCACATTAGGCGCAGTCGACTCGGTTACCACAACTTGCTGGGCTGGCTGCGTAGTTGCAACAGGGGCTGCGCTATCGAACGCAACGTATTGTTCGTTTACTAACCTGCCTGTCGGATCAACATAAAGGATCGCATTGTCGGTATCGCGCCGAACCGTGACTTGGTAGACGCCGTTTACGTCCCGCATTACCCTCGTGACCCTTGAGTAGTCGGGGATATGCGTTTCCCGAACGACCGCGGTTCGTACCACCTGCGGCAAAGTTACAAACTGGACGTCGTCCGCCTTGGCCTGGACAAGGGTTCCAAGCCCAACAACGGCCAGGATTGAGAACAGTTTTATCTTCATAGGGCTTTGAAAAATCGACGAACAGGCCGCCGCCAATATTCAAGCTCAATAAATCCCAGCCTCGGGAAATCAATCACAACATTCTGGGGCCCAGCCGCTTAAGGCGAGGACCCCAGCGAAGATTAACAGGAACTTTTTCCTATTTATGCAAAACGCATTGCACGCAGAAGGGCTCGGTCAATCCGTCCCGTGGTTGGTAGCCCGCGATCCTCCTGAAAAGACCGGATCGCCCCCCGCGTTGAGGGTCCAATAACTCCGTCGATACGGCCCCGATAATATCCTTGCCTTCGCAGCTCGGCTTGGACGTCTTTGGCTAGCGACGATCCCGAGTCGCCGGAATAGTCTCCGTACCCTGGACCATAGGAATAATAACCGGGGTCGTCGTAATCGTAGGAGTAGTATCCGTAGCCGTAGGGATAGTAATATGGGTAGCCATACCATCCCCATCCCCACCCCCACCAATCGGGTCCCCAGAAACCTGGGAAAAAATGATGATGGTGCCAAAATCCATGGTGCCAATGTCCCCCACCACCGTGCCAACCGCCCGCGAAACCGCCTCGCGACCCACCGGAAAATCGTCCTCCAGACGCATGGCCAACTGATGCTCCGCCGGAAGCATGGCCGACTGATGGTCCACCGGAAGCGCGTCCTACGCCCCCGGAAGCACGAGCGAAACCACCTGGAGATGCGTCCAACGGCTGAGAAAAAGCCAAGAAAAAGGTGACAACAGACCCAATCACCAATGCAGACAGAAATCTCATACCTACCTCTCTTACTGTCCGGAATATAGCATAGCTAGCCCCGTCTTTCTTGTGGTGGCCTACGGCGAGCAGGATTTGCTATTGTGGGCCACATGGATTGGCAGGAGTTTGCTAGCCTGATTGTTTCCGGTCTGGTAGCAGGTGCTGATTTCGGGTCTTTCGTGCTTTTTTATCCGATCATCCGCGGCTTGCCAGATCCCCATCGAGTGAAGGTGCACCAGAGGTTATTGGAGAAGTCCGAACGGTTATTCCCAGTGCTGGTGCTGCTCGCTGCCATTTTTGTAATCAATGATGCGCTTCACTTTGCCAAGGATAGTCCTGCGAATCGCGCAGTCTGGGGTGCGGTGTTTTGTTTTGCCACAGTTGTTGCCGCCAGTATCTGGTTCAATCAACCAATTCATCAGACGATTCACGGATGGAATCCGGAGCAACTCCCCGACGATTGGAAAGCAGTGGAAGCGCGATCGACGCTTGCTCATGGAGTCCGCTCGACTTTGCAACTAATCGGGTTCGCTCTGTTGTGCATCTCGGTGGCGCTGCGGTAAGCACAAGCAACCGAATTGCAAAAAAAGAAATGCCGGAGTGATCAGGACCGGAGGATCAAAGCCAAAGATATTTCCAAATCAACCGTATGTATCGCAGGGTATCGTGCACCGGGCGGATTTTGCTTTGTTGATCGGCATAGATGGTCCGTATTGGTGTGAAGCGGATCTGGAATCCATTTCGTGCCGCCAGAATGATGCTTTCGGTTTCGAATTCGAATCGATTGCTTGGAGCCGTCAAAACTGGAAGCAGCGAACGCCGGGCTAACCGAAACCCGCACTGACTGTCGGGCAAGGGTACGCCGCAAATTGCGCCGATCTGCCAGGACATAAATTGATTGGTCCAACGCCGAATGGGCGGCATCGACTGCAGATTGCGCATGCGATTTCCGACCACCAGATCAGCTTCTTGATTGTTCATTACTGAGTAGAACCCGGGTATATCGGATGGATCGTGCTGACCGTCACCATCGAGGAACAGAAAAAACTCAGCGCCGCTCGACTCAGCATGATTTAACCCGGTCTTGACCGCGGCTCCTTTCCCGAGATTTTGCGGGTGACGAACCACTTGAGCGCCTGCCTTCTCCGCCTCCTGCGCGGTTTGGTCGATTGAGCCATCGTCGACTACTAGAACCGACTTCACGTGTTCGAGCACTTGCCGGACGACCGTTCCGATAAAGCGCTCCTCGCCGTGAGCAGGAATGATGGCTAGCACTGTATCTCTGCAAGCCTTCATTCGAATGTGAGTGCGAGTGTGCGAAAAAAAGCTCGTCCGCGGTTACTCACACTCGCGCACGCTGACATCACGATGCGGTCGCAAGCACTTCTCGATGATCCTTCAATTCAGCGTTCGAAAGTGACGTTGCCTGGCACCAACCGGACCGCTCGAAAAAGACCGCCCAGCCAGCAAGCTTTATAAACAGCATTTGAAGCGGAGACGCATCAAACAACGGAACAACAATGTTTGCCTCGCGCCCGGTCCACCGCACCGTTGCATTGCCAAGGGATAAGCCGGTCGAACAATCGAACACGGAGGTTCGCCCAGAATTGACCGGCAACGGAATTCGCCAGCGCTGCTGCGGATAATGATCGTCCATACCAGAGATCAATAAGAGCGAAGAGCCGATCCGCTCCCGTTTTCGAACCAACAATCGAAGCGTCAACGCATCCGGACGACAAGAGACGTCAATAATAGGCAGAAGCTCTATCCTCCCGGCAAAGAACGGATAGTATACTTCGACCGATCTAGCGAAAGCAGTGAAACGTGCTCTGCTCAAAGCAACCTGCGTCTCGTGTCTTAAGATCGCTTGGTACTTGCGCGCCACCTCTTTTGAGGTCAGGCGGAGAGCCACACGCTCACGACGAATCCGCACCCGCGGGCGGTGAATGAGATATTCAAAGATGCGGGTTGGCGGGTTAGCCATTCGCTTAATAGCAAACGCGAGCAGAACCGCGAGCGCGCTGTGATCCGGATGAGCATCATGTCTGGTCGGAATCGCGAGCAGCGTCGGACGACATTCCTGCAACTCCTGAATTAATCGATCTACGATCTCGACCCCACCGTCCATTAAAGCCTTGGTCAGACTTTGATCGGGAATGTTAAAGAAGCGCGCACATTCAAAAGAGCCTCCGAGACACGAAATAGCCGCGAGCGCTTCTTCTTTCCGGCGAGCACCCCAACGGTCCCGATCCTTCGCGTTAATATTCCACCGGCGCTCACAATAACGCTGTGCCCACGGGTTATTATCACCGTTCGTAGCAAACAGAATCCGGACCTCGGCTCCGCAAGCGAACGCTCTTTGAAGCAGTCCTCCGGTTCCGAGCGACTCGTCATCCGGATGAGGCGCTACAACCAACAATCGATCTTGTTTAGAAACTGAAATCATTCACTTCTGCGCGCTGGCTTTCACGAATGGAGAATATCCCTTCTCCACAGCCCGGGACCACACGATCGCCAACGATTTTCGTATGGGGGTCACAATCAAGGTATGAATTCCGGGAGCCAATTCCCGCGGTTCACGCCAATCGCTCCCATCCAGTACGGCTGCAACAGGGCCATCGTCGCACATCATCGCGTATTTCTCAGGAATGACCACTGCAAATTGCATTTTCCCATCTTGTGCCGGAATCAGCTTCTGGCCCAGAACCATCACCGATCCAACCGAAACGTAGTTCTGGTCGACAAAATCAGCCGTTTCTTTGGTCAACCAATGCGATTCAACAACGACCGGTGTCCGTGCGGCGATCATTCTTTGGGGAGCATCATCCTTGAGATTCCCGGATTCGACCCGTTCCCGCGTAATCTGTTCAAAGACATAAAAAATGGTCGCCGGCGAAAAATCGTCTGACCTTTCGCATCGAGGACGGTTTCGTCCTTGTGCGTCAGGTTCAAAGTATCCTGGATGATCGCAAGGTTTCGATGATTTGTCTGCTTCAACGGGGGATGACCTCTGACCAGCCAGATTAGTTCCGATGCTGTAACCAATGCAGGCAGGAGAAAAGCTGGGAGCGAAAAACGGCGCAGGAGTTCACCAAACCAGACTAAAGGCACAGTAACTGCCAGGATCACCAATGGGAAAAATGGAATGTAGTCTTGCTTAGAAATCAGAGGCCAAAATGTAAACAGCAGCGGGCAATAGAAGCCGACCACCAGCAAAAAAAAGAGTCGTCGTGACGCTCGGCCATAGTCCGCATCATTCTTAGCCAGCCAGAGCCCGCCGGCAATCATCGGGATAAACAGCCAGAATCGTACATCAAGTACGCGCTCCGCGAGCCCGCATGAATTCTCGGCGCTACCCCAAAGATTATGAGTTACGACGCAGTAGTACATTTGCCCCAACGCGTTTTGAGAAGCGAAAAACAGAACGACCGCCGCGGGTACGATGATTGCGCCCAAAATCGCTGCCAGGCCGCTCTGCATCAATGCACGCCAGTTGAAAGGAGGGGCTTTCAGAGCGAGACGGAAAAATAACAAGGCGAGCGCCGATACAGCGATAATCAAACAGAGGAAAGTCGTTTTCATGGAAACGCAAAACGCGATGCCGACGAGGAGGCCCACAAGAAACATACGTCTAGGAGTCCACGAACCTCCGCTGAAGAGCGCCAGAATCGCCATCCAAACGGCCGCCCAGAAACCGTCGGGCCGATATTCGCCCATCTTTAAATAGAGGTCTGGAAATGCCGCTGAGATCGCGGCAGCCCAAAGGCCAACCCGCGGAGAAAACAGCCGAGAACCGATAAAATAGGTGGCACCGATAATGACTGCGGCAATCGGCACCATCTCCCAGCGCATCGCCGCAACGATATCGGCCCGTTCACCGAACATGGCAAAAAGCGGAGCCGACAGCGCCTGGAACAAAGGCGCGTGATTATCGAATACATCCCGATAGGGCAACAATCCATTGGCCCAGGCCCAGACCACATGAAGATGCTGGGGCTCGTCCGAATCCCAGAGCTGCGTCCTGACGTAGAAAAAACGTAGGCCTAACAGCAAGAGAAAGACCAACGCGCAAAGCACACGCTCTGTCTTTGTGATCGGAGATTTCACGCAGGCGCATCCACTGCCACGTTCTGGCTAGAAGATCCAGCGATATATCGAGCGGCATCGAGCGGCATCAAGCGAAACGCCGACCTGTCCACCGTAGCCTTGGCGAAGGTGGATACGCCGACACGTCATCGATTTCCATCTTGCAGCCCGGGACCACAATAGGTAGTGTAGGCTGTAATCATGGCCACCTATATCTATGAGACGGTGCCGGATTCGCCGAACATAGTCGTTCGCCGAAAAACACAGGGTTCTAAAACTCATCCTCTACGGGATATCTCCACAATAATGCATTCGTCGCTTTCGAGTGACTCGCCACTAATCCGCGGTTGCTGTTGAACCCGATGCTTATTTCTGAAGAACAACCCGGACTGTTCCAAGAGCCGGCTAAACAGTCCAACGGGTCGTGCCTGCCGGAACCACTGAACGGAGCAATTGTCAAGAATTACGTTCTCGACACCAATGTGCTGCTCCATGACCCCCACTGCGTCTATCGATTCGCGGATAACCATGTCTGGATTCCGATCGATGTGCTGTCAGAATTGGACAAGTTTAAAAATGAGCAGACAGAGCGCGGCGCGAACGCGAGGACTGTTCACCGATTCCTGACCCGCTGTTTTAACCAAAACAGCAAGCTTGTCCGAAGCGGCGCACACACACCAGAAGGTGGGACAATCCGGATCGGGGTAAACGAATTCCTTACCGGGCCAAAGATTCCTAAGGAGTTGCGGCAATTTCAGCAAATCTTTCGTGATCTGGATAAAGCCGACAACCGGATCCTCGCTCACTGTCTCTACGTCCAGAGTAGATCTCCGGAAAAGACTATCCTGGTCTCAAAAGACCTGAACATGCAGTTGAAAGCGCTGGCGATCGGACTTCAAGCGCAGGACTACGAGAACGACAAGGTTGAAGTAAAAGATGTTGAAGGATACGGCCAACGCACGATCGAGGTCGACCTTCACTCGATGCAGCGGTTCGCCAGCTCGCGCGAACTGGCGCTCGAAGGCAAGATTGCCAGCACACTCGACCCGAACGAATACGTTTTCCTCTCTGCCGGTGATCACAAGATGATGCCGGCACGTCATATCGTTAATGGGCTCTGTCGACGGCTTAACCTCCCTCCAGCGCTCGTCAATCCTTGCGGGGTGCATTTGAAGCCGCTGAACCTGGGCCAACAATGTTTGCTAGATGCGCTCCTCGATCCCGAGATTGCGCTGGTAACGTGTTACGGTCAGGCCGGCACTGGTAAAACGTTGTTGGCAGTAGCCGCCGGTTTACATCTCTTTTGGTCCCAAATCTTTTCCGGCATGACTGTAAGCCGCCCGGTTGTCGCAATGGGAGATACTCTCGGCTTCCTGCCCGGAACACTGAACGAAAAGATGAAACCATGGCTGCAGTCTATTTACGATGCGTTCGAGCTGTTGCTGCCGACGACTCCTCCTGCTCAACCGAAAAAACATAAGAAACAAAAAGGGTCAGAGCTGCACTTGAGCAATGGCTCATCGGCGCCGCTCAAGCCGTATGAACAGATGATCGAGCATGGCGTTGTAGAGATCGAAGCTCTCTGCTACATCCGCGGCCGCTCGATTCCGAACCGTTATTTTGTCCTGGATGAAGCTCAGCAACTCACTCCACTGGAGGCTAAGACAGTTGTCACTCGAATGTCTAAGGGGTCGAAGCTCGTTATGGTGGGCGACCCGGCGCAGATCGACAACCCCTACGTCGACAGCCGGTCGAACGGATTGGTTTACACGCGGAACCGGTTGAAGGGTCAATCGATCAGCGCACACGTTTGCTTAACGAAGGGTGAACGGAGTCCGTTAGCGGAGTTTGGAGCGACGCTGATGTAGGGCGGCAGAGCTCATCTCGCCGTGGCTCTAGCGAAAGCGGACCTGCCGCGAATGACGGAAAATTGAACAGAAGGTCGGAAAGATCATAAGAGAAGGGTTCTCTTTTTTTGTTTCTTTGCGGCCTTCTGTTCAAGATTCGACAGGTATCGACTGCAGCTTGAGCCGCCTATCGAAAGAAAGCCCTTTCTTTAGCGCTTTCATACCTCGCCATGGCTCTAGCGAAAGCGGACCTGCCGCGAATGACGGAAAATTGAACAGAAGGTCGCGAAGATCATAAGAGACGGGTTCTCTTTTTTTGTTTCTTCGCGGACTTCTGTTCAAGATTCGACAGGTATCGACTGCAGCTTGAGCCGCTATCGAAAGAAAACCCTTTCTTTGGCGCCTCCATACGCGTAATCGTTTACCGGCTGAGCAATTGATCAGCCTTAGTCTGCCGTCCCCCTGCTGACCTTCTAAACCTCCTCAACTATGAGCTACTCTCCCTTAACACCCCTTGATGGTCGCGTTGCAATCGTTACCGGAGGCGCCCGTGGAATCGGGTTTGAGACAGCCAAGGCGCTGAAAGAGAATGGTGCGACGGTTGTTATTGTCGATATTAACGCCGAGCTCGGAGCAAAGGCATCGAAAGAGTTGGAGGTCGGCTTTTTCCAGGCGGACTTAACTCAGCTCGACCAGGTCACAAACCTTGCTTCGGACATCCAGCACCAGCATGGCCGGATCGACATCGCGTTCAATAACGCCGGCGTATGTGTCAACGTCCCTTCCGAGGAGTGTAGCGGGGAGGATTGGCGAAGAGTCATCGATATCAACCTCAACGCCGTTTTCTACTGCTGCCGCGAGTTCGGCAAGGTGATGCTAAAGCAAGGCAAAGGCAGCATCATCAACACCGCCTCGATGTCCGGAATCATCTCCAACACGCCGCAGCCGCAATCGGCATATAACGCTTCAAAGGCAGCCGTGATCATGCTCACCAAATCACTTGCCGGCGAATGGGCTAGTCGCGGGGTTCGTGTAAACGCAATTGCTCCAGGCTACATCGGCACCGAAATGACCAAGATCGGAATGTCGAATGAGAGCTGGTACAAAGTCTGGAAAGAAATGACTCCGATGGGACGTGTCGGGGAGCCGCGAGAAGTTGCCGCGCCTGTCGTCTTTTTAGCTTCAGATGCAAGCAGCTATTTTACCGGAAGCGTGCTGACCATGGATGGCGGGTATACTTGCTGGTAGACGGGGAGCGTTGCGCGTTTCGCGTTTCGCGATCGTCTAAGCGGATAGAGCGTAACAGCCGCACGAGGCCGCGACTTATCGCGGCCCTGCGGGGATCGACCACCTCACATGATTGGCAGGGTTGCGTTTCAGCGCGACCTCGTGCGCACGCCACTTCACGCCCGCATCCTCCTCAGCCCGACCTCTAAAAATCAAACTTGTCGATATTGTCTTTGTTGAAAATAAAAGGTGGTCCGAGCAGGATTTGGCTGCCTTTAATCACCTTTAGTTTTCCGAGGCGGCCAGCTTCGAGCTCCGTAGCGCCCGGCTTGATCTTACCGTCGACCACGGCTCGCATCGCATAAATCGCGGCATACCCAAGATCCACCGGATTCCACAGCACGACCGACTTCACGCACCCCGACTTTACGAACGGCTTCATCTGGTTCGGCGTGGAAAGCCCGGTAACCGCGATCTTACCGATCAGGTTAGCCTGTGTAATCGCATCAGCCGCTCCCGGGAAAGCCACGCTCGACAAGCCAATGATTCCTTTCACGTTCGGGTACGCTTTGACGATTTGACCGGTGGCTTTGAACGCCAGTTGTTGGTCTTCCTCAGAGGGCAGGATCGTTACAATGTTTAATTTCAGTCCCTGCGCTGCGAGGTACTTTTTCATCTCAGCGATCCATTCATTTTGATTGGGCGCTGTAAGCGAGCTGGTGACAATGGCGATATCGGCGTCTTTACCGACTTCGGCCACCATTGAATCGATTAACGCTTTTGCAATGCCGTCCGGCGTCGCTTGCTGCACAAACCATTCGCGCGCGTCGGGCTGCGACTCGGCATCATAACCGACGACGCGGATACCGGCTTTGAGCGCCTTCCGGAGCACCGGCGAAATAGCAACCGGATCGTTAGAGGCGAACAAAATGCCGTCGACACCACGCGAGATGGCGTTGTCGATAAACTCAATCTGCTTCTGAATTGCGGCTTCGGTTGGAGCGTCGGTTGCAACTTCGGTGGGAAGACCGTTCTTGGTCAGTTCGGCAGCTGCTTCCGCCTGCCCTTTAGTGGTCGCCGCGAAATAGCCAATCCCGATCAGCTTTGGAACGTCTGCCAGCACAATCTTTTTGCCTTTGAGATCTTTGGGGTTGGTTGGCTGACCACCGTCGTACGGAGTATCCGCGCCATATGCGGAGATGCACAATACCAAAACCGACGGCAACAGCCATCGGATGAGAGAGTTGGTTTGCTTCATGTTTTTTCTTTCGTTGATTTGGCGAAGCTCCCTTTTGTCAGGAAATGCTTCTCCAAAAATTGGTTCAGCAGAATGGAAAGGATCAGCACCGTTCCGATTAAAACGACGGTGGCGTCGCCACGAAGGCCAGCAAGCTGTAAACCGTTCTTCAAAAGTTGAATCGTAACTACGCCCAAGGCGGTGCCGAGGATCGTCCCACGACCTCCGAAAATGCTGGTGCCGCCAAAGACAACCGCCGCAATCACATCGAGTTCTAAGCCAGTTGCTGCATCTGCTCGCGTGCTGGTAACCCGGGAGGTAAAAATGAACCCGGCAATACCCGCCATCAGGCCGCTGAAAGTGTACGCAATCATTTTAATGCGACCCACTCGCAGACCGGCAAATCGGGCGGCCGTCTCATTATTGCCGATCGCATACATACAACGCCCGAGCGGAGTTTTTGCCAGGACCAGGGCGCTCACGATCAACACGATCACTAGCAGATAAAGTTGGACAGGCAGCCCTAAAACATTGCCACTTCCCCAAAACGAGAAAAAGTCCGGGAACCCGTGGACCGATCGAGACTGGCTGATCCCGAACGAAAGCCCGCGATAGATAGCCAGTGTTGCCAGCGTCACAATCAATGGCGGCACGCCCAAATACACGATAAGGAATCCATTCAGCAAGCCGGCCAGTCCGCCGCCAACGATTGCAATCAGGACTGCGAGCCAGAGAGGAATGCCAAACGTTTGCCACGAAAACCCAAGCAAAACAGCGCTAAGAGCCAGCATCGATCCTACGGAGAGATCGATCCCGCCGAGGATGATGATAAACGTCATCGGAACGGCCAGCAGCGCAACTTCACACAGAAAGCGGGTCTGATTCAGCAGGTTCGAAGAAGTGAGGAATCGATCGGACCCAAATGAAAGCAGAATGACTGCGACCAGCAGGACGAAGATCAGTATCCCCTCCTGAAGAGTCAGCCCCCATAAGAAGCGCGGCGAGGCGACCTCGCCACCGCCACCAGAGGTTACGATTCCTGCCGTGTGAGTTGTTCTTCTCCGCCGGAATACATCAAGCAAAATAGTCAGCAGAATCAATGCTCCTTGAACCGTCTGAAACCATTCCGCGCGAATCCGCATAAACACGAGTGCAGTACCGATTGTCTGGAGGAGAATTGCACCCAGTACTGCTCCAATCACAGTTCCGGTACCGCCCAGAATGCTGACCCCCCCAATCACGGTCGCAGTGATTACAGTCAGTTCTAGGCCGGGTGCAACGTTGGATTGAATCGAGGTAAAGTTGGTGGCGTACAAGATCGCCGCGACACCCACCAGAATGCCGTTAAGCACAAAGACGCGCAGCGTGACCTTGCGTTCGGAAATGCCGGTCAACCGCGCCGCTTCGGCATTTCCGCCGACCGCATACAGCTCTCTTCCGGACGCAAAAAACTTAAGCCAGATTGCGAATACCACGGTGAAGAACAGAAGTCCGCAGATAGGAACAGGGATACCCAGGACACTCTGACGACTGAGGCCGAATCCTGGTGGCAGTCCATAAATCCAAGCTCCACCAGTTGACAAAATGAGTCCCCCTTTCAGGATGCTGGCCATCCCGAGCGTCGTCACAATCGCTGGAATACGTCCATAGGCAACCAGCAGACCATTTATGAGACCGATCAGGGCACCTGTGCAGATCGTGGCAAAAAAGACCAAGCCAAGCGGTACGCCGGCGACCGCCAGCCTTCCGGCAACTGTCGCACATACTCCCACAGCGGCGCCGATCGAGATATCGATGTGACCGCAGAGAATGATCAGCGTCATTCCGACCGCGGCGACCGCGACGTATGATGAGCTGTACAGAATATCGACAAGATTGCCGCTCGCCAGAAACCCGGGATTCAATATGGTGACACCGATTAACACCACCAGGAAAGCGGCGATGAGTACCGCTTCTTGCCGGTCCAACAGCGTCAGTCCACGCGAAACCAAGCCTGGGCCGAACCCGTGCGCCCGAGCGTTTGCAGAAGGTGCAGTTGAATCCATCATTCGTTGCCGTTGCCTCTCTGACCAATTGCTGCGCCCAGAATTGTTTCCTGGGTAGCGTCCTTGCGCTTGATCTCCGCAACCAGGTAACCTTCGCGCATCACGCAGATCCTATCGCTGATCCGTAGAACCTCCGGCAGATCGCTGGAAATAACGAAGATCGCCATCCCGTCATCACGAGCAAGCGAGTCGAGCAAACGATGGATTTCGGCGCGCGCACCAACATCGATTCCGCGGGTTGGTTCGTCGACAATCAGCAGACGCGGTTTGGTTGCCAGCCACTTTGCTAAAACGACCTTCTGTTGGTTCCCACCCGATAGATTTCGCGTTATCTGACGGCTGCTTGGCGTCCGAATTCGGAGCGTATCGATGTATTGACGTGCAAGCGTGTCTTCAGCATCTGGATCGAGAAACGGGCCTTTCATCAACTGCCAGAGCCGGGTCAGGCTGATGTTTTGCGCGACGGTCATTGCACTGATCAAGCCTTGACGTTGCCTGTCCTCAGGAACATATGCGATTCCAAGCGCAATAGCATCTTCCGGCCGGCGAATCTGCACTACACGTCCATCCATCTCGATGCTTCCAGATTCCAATGGAATAACCCCGAAGATAGCTTGAGCGAGTTCAGATCGTCCGGAGCCAATCAAGCCTGCCAAGCCCACGATTTCCCCGGCTCGTATCTCGATGCTCGCCTTTTTCAACAGTGGCAGACAAACCAATTCCTGCGCGCGAAGGACGACTCTCCCCTCCGGTGTCCCATTCTCGATATGCGGCAGCGGTTCCTCTGCCAAGGCGCGTCCAACCATCATCCGAATCAGTTCCGCCTCATTTGTCTCTTTGGCTGCCTTAACGCCAACAAGCTTCCCATCGCGCAGGACGGTCACCCGATCTGCGAGCTCGAAGATTTCGTCCAAGCGATGGCTGATATAAATGACCGCCACGTTTTGGGCACACAGGCGCCTGATAATGCCAAAGAGCCGTTCAGTGTCGTGTTGAGTAAGTACAGCGCTCGGCTCATCGAGAATGAGAATGCGCGCCTGACGCGATAAGGCTTTCGCAATCTCAACGCGCTGCCGATTCCCAACTGAAAGCGTCCCGACACGCGATCGCACATTCAGATCGCTTGCATCCAGCGACTCTAACAGCTTCTCGGCAGCGGAACCAGCCCGGCCCCAATCCAGCACAACGCCAGAAAGCGCTCGCGGCATGTGCCCCGCAAAAATATTCTCGGCCACAGTCAGTTCAGGATAAAGGCTGAATTCCTGATAGATCGTGGCGATACCGTGCGCTTGAGCCTCGCTCGGCCGGGTAAAGCGAGCGGCGCGACCATTCACCTCCATTTCCCCGCTGTCCGGCGGATAGACCCCTGAAATGATCTTTATCAACGTCGATTTGCCGGCACCGTTCTCCCCCAAGAGCGCATGGACTTCACCAGGCCTCACGTCAAACGACACGTCAGCTAATGCCTGAACACCTGGGAAAGATTTACTGACGTTGCGAAGGATGAGAACGGGCGCGGGTCCTGGGGTATTTCCATTCACGGCTCACCACAAAAACCTTGTCCGCTGAAAAACTTCAAACCAAAAAACAAATATCCACGATTTTCGTCTGATTGCGGGATCCGGGCGCATAGGATCTGGCACAACAATTAACCCAGTTGAAGGCTATGTGGAATGCACAGAAAGGCGTTAATGATATGCGAAATGCCAAAACCGGCTAAAGCAGCTTAGCTACAATCGACTCTCATGATTGCGCGCCTGAGGCGAAATCCTCCTGCACTGCCTCTCGCAGCTTGTCATACAACGGCAACAAACCCTCGGGGATAATGCGCACCCCTCCAAGGACTGTCATGAAATTGTGATCTCCGCTCCATCGCGGCACTACATGAAGATGCAAATGCTCGAGCACGCCCGCTCCGCCTGCTACTCCAAAATTTAAGCCTACATTGAATCCCTGAGCTTTCACCACCTTCTCAAGCAGCAGTTGCGCATAGCAGGCCAGGTTCAATAATTCGACCTTTTCCGCGTCCGTCAGTTCATCCAATCGAGATACAGCCCGGTACGGGACGACCATCAAATGGCCGGCCGAATACGGGTACCGGTTCATGATCAAGAAAGTGTTCTTTCGCCGACAAATCACAAGATGGTCGCGATCGTTCGCCGCTTCCGCGGCCTGGCGCAAGAAATCGGCACTGTGATCGGCGCGCTCGAAATATTCCACCCGCCAGGGCGCCCACAAGCTGTCCAGCCAGGATTTAAGGTCGCTCACAGGATTCATATTGCCCAGCGTGTGGCGAAGATCCAGGAAGAATACGAACGCCTGCGCCTAAACGAAGGCATAGTCGTCGGTTCAGGGAGCGCATGGTATCACGCCTTCTTCACCATGAACCCGATCGTTCCCAACCGGCCCCACTCGCTATGCGTGGTCCGAGCTTTGTCGGTTACACCTATCTTGTCGTGCTTGTAAGTCGTCGATACAAAATCGACAAACGAGGCGTTGAAATTGACGTCATGTGATATCAGAACGCCGCCAGGTCTAAGCTTCTCCCAGAAATATCGAAACTCGAGGTACTGATATTTGTACCGGTGGGAGCTGTCATGAAGAAACAGGTCGATTTGCTCCGGAAACGCTTGCTGTTTCATGAATCGTTTCACATCCCCGATCATCGATTGGTAGCCAGGCTTTAATCGGTCGGGAATCATAGATCCAACTGCGCAATTCGGATCCACCTCAACACTAAGGAGTTTCCCATCGTGCACGCCGGCTTCGATCATTCCTTGCAGGATAAACGATGAGGACATGCCCAGGTTGCCTCCCGTTTCGACGCAGACGCGGGGCGCAAACTTCTTTACCAGCGCGAGGAGTACAGCCGAATCGAACATGCCCATTGAACTTTTTGTTCCAAAGGCCCGCAAACGCTCCTCCATCTCCTGCATAAACTCGCCATGCAGGATATCGAGGACGGATTGGGAAAAAGATTTCCATTCCGAGTCGTTCATTTGGTGTCCTGTCACACTTTGGCGTCTTCAGTCAAATCACGTACAACGACCTCCGCTGCGCGTTTACCGGCTCCTTTTTCGCCTAGCATTGCGACCACGCGATCCATTTCGTGCACCATCGACTTCCGACCCCCTTCATCCGAATAAAGCCGCCAGACGGTGTCTGCGATTCGCTCAGGTGTCGCGTCCTGCTGAATAAACTCGGGCACGATCTGTTTTCCTGCCAGGATGTTGGGCATGCCAAGGTAGTTCACGCGAATCAGCAGTCGGCCAGGAATATAGGTGAGCCAGGAAACTTTGTAGACGAGCACAAACGGCAAACGAAAAAAGCTGGACTCAAGGGTCGCTGTTCCCGAAGCAACCATTCCGGTTGCGGCCCGCTGCATCAGCGCTGCAGCATTGCCAACACGAATTTCGATTTTGTCGTCCGGCTGAAGCATCTGCTGCATCGTCTGCTGTGCAGAACTCGACGCGGCCGACGCTTCAAACCGCATTGTTGGATCGCGACGGCGCAGGAGTCTTGCCGCCTCCAACATGACCGGGAAAATTCGTTTCACCTCGCGTTTCCTGCTTCCAGGCATTAGCGCAACAAGATCCGCTTCACGCGGCTGTTGTATGCGATGGCGCTCCAGTTCCTCCACCATCGGATGTCCCACGAACTCCGTCCGAAGACCACTCGCTTCGTAGAGCGATTTCTCGAACGGGAAAATGCACATCATCAAATCAAGGAACTTCGCCATTCGCGGGATACGGTTGCGGTTCCATGCCCACACCTGCGGGCTAACATAGTAGATCAGCTTCCCAGAAAACCTGCTTCGGTGAAGGCGCTCAGCCAGGCGCAGGTTGAAGCCCGGGTAATCAATGAAAATGACAGCGTCAGGCTGAAGGCCGGTTATTTCGTCGTACATCCGATAAAACTGCCGGCGGAAGTATGGATATTTGACAATCACATCCCATAGACCTACCACCGCCTCCGAACTCCAGTCCTCAAAATGGTCGGCGGCAATCGCTTTCATCCGAGGGCCTCCAGCCCCGTAGAACTCTGCGTTTGGAAGGAGAGCGCGGAGTTCCCGCATTAGGACAGAGCCATGCGCGTCGCCGCTGGATTCTCCGGCTACGAGGTAGATGCGCATGGATAGGACTTATACGGCTTATAGGACTTATAGGACGTATATGACATATACGACCTATGGGCCTTGCTTGATCCGCTCGGTGATTTCGATGGCGAGCTCTAATGCGGCAGCGGCTTCAGAACCGGACACCACCGGTTGGCCGCCGCGTCGGCTGCACTCCACGAAAGATTGCAGCTCGCGTTTCAGCGGCTCATCCTTCTCGATTTCAACCGGACTTCGCGTGATGGCTCCGTCCACCAGACGATAGATCTCACCGGTTTGGTTCTGGTAATCCAGTGACACATATGCGGTTTGCTGAAATATCCGGATCTTGCGCATTTTTTCAGGGCTGATCCGGCTGGCAGTAATATTCGCGACACAACCGTTTTCGAATCGGATACGCGCGTTAGCGATGTCCTCACCTTTGCTCAGCACAGCGATACCGACTGCGTCGACGCTTTTAACTGGCGATCGAACAAGATGCAGGACTACCTCAAGGTCATGGATCATCAAATCCAGGACAACGCCAATATCGAGACTCCTGAATGGGTAAGGGGAAAGGCGATGCACCTCAATAAACCCTACCTTGGTCAGAATCTTCTCAAGGGCGCTTAAAACAGGATTGAATCGCTCGACATGGCCAACTTGGAGTACGACACCATGTTCTTTAGCTAATCTTACAAGCTCCTGCGCGTGGTCCGGCGCCTCAGTGATCGGTTTTTCGATAAGGAGATGTTTCCCCTCCGTTACCAGTAACCTGGCCACCTCGTAGTGATAAGGGGTCGGCGTGGCTACGGTCGCGGCGTCGACCAGCAACGCAAATTCCGCAAGCGTAGATACCGCTTTGACTCCGTATTGATTTGCTACCAAGGAGGCTGTTTCGGGATTGGTATCGAGAATCGCTGAAAACTCGACACCAGGCAGCTCCGAGTAAATTCGTGCATGATTCTTACCGATACTTCCCACACCGACGATCCCGACTCTCAATCGATCGCTCATACTTGGTGACCGTACAGCGTTATCTGTTTTTCGTTTGCTAGATTTATTACAGCTTCTTTGTCGAGCAGCAGCGTCTTGGCGGTTTCGACACAAATGGCCTTAACACCAGAGGCAGCGGCCAGTTCGATTGTTTCACAGCCAATCACTGGAACATCGAACCGTAGATCTTGGTTCGGTTTCGAAACCTTGACAACGACAGAATCATTTCTAGCCAAAGCTCCACCTCGACGGATCGCTTCGTCGGTCCCCTCAAAAGCTTCTACAGCCAGGACAGTCCCATTGCGCACCACGACAGTCTGCCCAATGTCCAGCCGGCTTACTTCTTTCGCTATCTCAAATCCAAAAAGAATATCTTGAACGCATCTTTTCTTTGGCTTCGGGCCGGCGATCAATCCTTGTGTAGCGATCGAGTCTTCCAGATAAGTGGTTGCTGGAAGCAGTTCTACGCCAACTTTGTTCAGTTCGTCAGCTACTGCGCCAAAAAGCGTCTCCGCATTCCGTCTCGGAAGGGTTCCCAAAATCATCAACGCTTTCAGGTCAGGTCTCAAATCGAAAAGATTTTTCGGCGCGATCTGTCCCGCCATCATCGCCTGTCGGACGCCGGACTTTTGGAAAAACCGAACCAACTTACCGAGTTGGCCGACTCTCATCCACTCGATGGAATCCGCCAACTCGGCCAGTTCCGGTCTGGTTTCGTTTTCAAAGGCGGCGACATGAATTGCAGAAACGCCTTGCCTCTTCGCGGCGCGAGCAACGAGAAACGGGTAAATGCCGTTACCGGCAATAATACCAAGCGCCGAGTGATTCTGCATGTGTTCGGAAATTGTGGCGGCGAATGGGGAAGGTGGCAAGCGCGGGATCAACGCTTTCAGCGCTGATGTCCACGGTCTACCGTTGGCCGTTATGGAAACTCTTGAGAAGGCATCGGCTAAATCAGCGTCATCCAACGCTATGAAACAAAACCAGCGAGGATCGTCAGAGGCCACTCAATGACTCTCTTAGCCGCTGGATCACCCCAGGCTTCCTGAAAACGAGGAAGGTGCTCCTCTATCGGATCTATCCCGGTGGCTGCTTTGAACCGCGCGACGGCGGACCAACTCTGCGCATATCCGAAGGTCCGCGTGAGATCCCATTGCTTGATCAGGCTGAATTGAGGCGCAGTAACCTTTTCAAATGGAAATGGGATCGATCGATAGTCTTCTTCGACATGCCTGCGTCCTTCAGGCCAGCACGAGCCTATTTTGTTGGAATCCAGTTCCCGGAGCACCGAGCGTAGACTTGGACTGATATCTTTCATCTTATGGTAAACTAGAGCAGCAAAAAGCGCTCCAGGTTTCGAGACTCGACGAACCTCGGCATAAAATTCGGAAAAGCGAAACCAGTGCAAAGCTTGCGCCACAAACGTTCTCTAATCGGTCGGCAAACTGAAGCTGTTTCTCGCTGATATCGGTTTCGATGACTCGCTCGGAACGTTTCGCAAGATCTCGCGCGGCTTGCCCGTTCCCACATCCACAATCCCAAGCTAAATCTCGCGCAGGAGCTGTCTGAGCGAGCTAATCAAAGACTTCGGCTGGTAGGTCGGTCGAAAGATTTTGTAAGCGTCGGACTGCTGAGAAAAATGGTCGGCAGGTGGCATGGTTATATGTGGGGAGGCTCGAATCTAGAAGCCTACCTGGGATATCTCGCGTTTCTACATTCGAGATTCTAGCTTCGAGACCCGAGATTCTCCGCCGGGTTCAACCACCCCACCCAACTCCATATTCGGTCGCCGAATTTACTCCGAAACCGCTCAATCAGCGCCCTCCCCGTCGCTTCATCCTTTACCAGCGCAAACATCGTCGACCCGGACCCTGACATTAACGCGACTATCGTCTCCGGCTGCTGTTTCAGCCATTCCTTGATCACTGGCAAAAGAAGGTATTTCCGGAAAACGGCTTGCTCTAAATCGTTACGAAGCAGTCCCCACTTTGTCTCTTGCAGCTCTCCCTTTTTTTCACCCTCAGGCAATCGTGCATAGGCCTGATAGGCGGCGGCTGTGGGTACCCCGAATTCAGGTTTGAAAAGACAGGCCCAGAGGTTCCTATCAAGCCCTTTTTGTTCCATCACTTCCCCTCGTCCGGTGCACCAGAATGAGTTGGGCTCGATGAAAAAGGGGACGTCCGAACCAAGCCTTGCGGCTAGCTCGCGCAGTCGCTGTACATCTAGAGGCTCTCCATGCAGTTGATTCAGTAAACGGAGCGTTGCTGCCGCATCAGAGCTGCCTCCGCCGAGACCAGCACCCATTGGTATATTCTTTTCCAAAGAAATACGATAAGTGGCCCGAATCCCAGTCGTCTCAGCAAATAGGTCTCTAGCCCGAACCACGAGATTCGATTGATCGTTTCGCAAGTCCGGAATGTTCGCTGAGATCGAATCCTCTTCAGCCACATCAATCTCGAGCGAATCATAGAGGCTGATCGGCACCATCCATGTCGCCAGTTCATGAAACCCGTCCGGACGCCGGCCGAAGATCTGGAGCGTCAGATTGATCTTGGCCGGGCTCAGGGTTTTCATGCATCGTCATCCTGTGCAAACTTCGACCCCTGCAAAGGAAAAAATTATCGTTCCACTCGATGTCTCGTCAGAGGCCGAGGCGCGTCGTTTGATCGAGATCCTGGCCGGCCATGTTGGATTGTTCAAGATTGGCGACCAGTTGTTCACCCGGGTTGGACCCTCGATCGTTCGAGAAATAAAGGAGGCGGGTACCAAAGTATTCCTCGATCTCAAGTTTCACGATATCCCGAACACGGTACAACATGCGGTTGAATCCGCCTGTGCACTGGGAGTCGACATGCTAACGATCCATTTGTCGGGAGGTAAAGCCATGTGCAGCGCTGCTGTTGCCGGCCGCGGATCGTCTCCGACGTTGATTCTCGGGGTCACAGTTTTAACCAGTCTCGATGATCAGGCTTTGGCGGAGGCAGGATTTCGGATGCCGGTGCGAGAACAAGTTCTTTTGCTGGCGACGCTGGCGCAGCAATCCGGGATTACTGGGCTGGTTGCCAGCCCGCGAGAGCTGGAAGTTCTCCGAAAAAAATTCGGCTCATTTTTCACAACGGTCATTCCCGGCATCCGTCCATCCTGGGCAGCGACTGGTGACCAGAAGCGGATTCTGACCCCTAAAGAGGCAGTAAAAGCCGGCGCGGATTACCTGGTAATCGGCCGGCCAATCACCGGCTCACCAGACCCTGTAGGTGCCGTCGCGCGGATTGTCGAAGAGATGCGCTAACGGATTGGTGCTCGAACTCGAGAAACCTATTGAACAGAGCTGGAAGTTGGAATGTTGAAGCCCAGGCAGAGCTAAACGCTCGATTGCAAGCGCTGTCCAAACGAGGACGACTTCGAGATCGAGGACGATTTTACAGGCCAATGCACTATCTCAGCTTCAAATCGTAGCGGATCTCGGTGGTCTTGTGTCCCCACTCTTCAATTATCTTTTCTTCGACTTTGACGAAGCCGAGCGATTCATAAACTGATTTCGCGCGATCGAGGCCAGCAACGGTCCAAAGGTAAATAAGGTCAAATCCTGCCTCGCGAGAATATCTGACTGATTCCTCGACTAGCCATCGGCCAAGACCGACTCCGCGGACTGAATCATCCGCAAAGAGCAATCTCAACTGCGCCTGATTCTCCGGACGCTCAACAATCAGTACCGACCCAACGACCTGATTATCCTTTTTCGGGATCCACGCGCGCGATCGTCCTTTCTGCGCTGTAAGCAGAAAGTCGATCGCGATTTTTGCACAATACGCTTCGTGGATCTCGTTAAAGCCGTAGTCCCTGAAGTTCTGGACGCCGTGAATATAAATCAAACGTCCCAAATCTCCGGGGACAAAATCATGATGGATCGAAATGCCGGCTTTCCGGATCTTTTCTGGGAGCACCATCGAGTCTTTAGACCACCGATAGCTTCACATCAATGTTGTTACGCGTTGCTTTGGAATAAGGACAAACTTGATGCGCCTCTTCGACCAGTTTTTCCGCCGTGGCTTTGTCAACGTCTGGAAGATGGCTCTTCAGCTCCACGGCAAGCCGAAATCCGCTCTCGTCCGTTCCAAATGTGACGTGTGCAGTCACCTGAATCGTATTGAGTTTTTGCTGTTTTTGTCCGGCGACATAGCCAATCGCACCGGCAAAACAAGCCGAATATCCCGACGCGAAAAGCTGTTCCGGATTCGAAGTACCTGGTTTTCCCGGTCCACCCATTTCTTTCGGAACGCTGAGATTGAGATCGATAATGCCGTCTGAGCTTTTTACGTGGCCATCTCGACCACCTGTCGATGTTGCAACCGCGGTGTATAGAGGCTTATAAGCCATGGTTTGTTCTCCAGTTGAGGGTTGATTAATAGCTCTAACCTTAGCCTAAACAAGCCGCAACCAAATCGTACTCGTCCTCGTCGCCTCGTTCTCGATGACGAGGAGGATGCTGAGTACGAGGACGAAAATCCTGGATCGGGAGGATCAATTCGCCGCCATCCCGTATTCTTGAGCGCTAACATGCGCAGATGCTAGATTGCTGCCGCATGCTAGGCGGATTCATTTTCTGTGCTTTGGTTGGCTATTACCTTCTAGACTCGACCGCTAAGCTCCTGAATCTACGCAGGCTAGGCCGCCGGGTGCCGGACGAGTTTGCGGATGTCTATGACGAGTCGCGCTATCAACGCGCCCAGGAATATGCGCGAATCAACACTTGGTTCGAGCTAACCGTCAGTACCATATCCTTGATCGCACTGCTTTTGTTCTGGTATTTTCGCGGATTCGAAATTCTGGATCTTTGGATTCGCGGATTTCAGTTTCCGCCGGTAGTCATCGGATTATGCTATTTCGGCGCACTCGGGGTCGCTCGCGAGCTCTTGTCGTTACCTTTTGAGATCTATCACACTTTTGTGATCGAAGAACGGTACGGCTTCAATCGGACGACATGGCCAACGTTTGTGATCGATCACCTGAAGCAATGGGTTATCTCAGGCGTATTACTCGCAGGCATTCTCGCCCTGGTGCTGTGGCTGTTCGAGAGCTTTGGAACAAATGCCTGGTTGATCGCCTGGATTTGCGTCGCTGCAGTTACAATTTTCGTCACCTACCTCGCACCAACGATCTTGTTGCCGTTGTTTTTTAAGCTCTCCCCTGTTCCTGAGGGAGAGCTGCGAGATCGTGTCACCGAACTATGCCGGGAGCAGAATTTTCCCATTCGAGACCTGATGGTCATCGATGGGTCTCGACGCTCTGCAAAAGCAAATGCGTTTTTCACCGGGTTCGGTGCCAACAAACGAATCGCGCTTTACGATACGTTGATTCAGAATCACACAGTGCCGGAGCTGGTAGCGGTGCTCGCGCATGAAATCGGTCACTACAAGAAACGGCACATCGTCCAGCATTTCCTATTTGCTCAGCTGAATCTCTTCTTACTGTTCGGAGCAGCATCGCTCTGTGTGTCGCGTCCCGAACTTCTCGGGGCCTTCGGTGTATCGCATCCCTCCTATTATGTTGGGCTCGCTCTGTTCTTTATTCTGGTCCAGCCGGCTGCCGTTTTGATCGGCGTTTTCTCAAACTTTTGGAGCCGGCGGCATG
>Ga0126381_100001420_pt1 | contig 25805 bp, 37 predicted proteins | sample PanSoiMetPlot_28_FD_96465 | JGI IMG/M metagenome (GOLD analysis project Ga0126381, IMG submission 96465) | Tropical forest soil microbial communities from Panama - MetaG Plot_28 | ecosystem: Environmental > Terrestrial > Soil > Tropical forest > Bulk soil | place: Panama | collected 2016-02-17
AGGGCCGGGAAACGCGCCACCGAGCCAAGGGTGCTCGAGGACGACGGCCCGGAGGAGGAAATTAGGGCAGAAGACCTGCCGTTCGTCTGGCGCGGCAGGCACCTCGAGCCAAGGGGTATGTAACCGCCGAACCGCCAACCAGGCCGCTTTTGGGACGCCCCTGATCGACGATCCGACGGCCCTTTGCACCCCCGGTTGCGAAGGGTGCAGCCCTCACTATCAACCGCGAAAGGAAACCGAGCAATGACCGCAAAAGGCGTCGCGCTCCTGTTAGCGCTGGTTAGCGCCGGTTGCGTGCCGGCACTGACCGCATTCGGTGGCTTTGCCGACGGCTACACCGGCTATGAGTCGCCAGCACCACCTCCGTCGCGCCCGCTGGTGTTCGGAAACTGTACGTCCCGGCAGTACGGCGGGACCGTCTTCACCCACTGCAACTGAGGTGGATGTGATTGGAGGAAGCGTGATGAACCCAGAGGAATACTATCTCGGCGACGGTCTTTACGCATCATTCGATGGTTGGCAGGTCGTCCTGCGCGCGCCGCGCCCTGACGGAGATCACTGGGTCGCGCTTGAACCAGCCGTCCTGGATGCATTCGTTAACTATCTGCGTGAGCGCGGTTTCTATCTCGAAAAGCGTGATGAACGACATAAAATCGGAGAGTGAATCGTGAGCGAGCCAGATCATCCGGGCAAAACGCCAGCGCAAGATAGTTGGGCAGCTACCCATCCCGAGCCACCCGGCCATGCCGCCTCGTGGACTCTGTGGGCGGCCGATCCGCCGCCGTACAAACGCGGGCGCATCGTCGAACTGTGGAGCCCCCGATGGGGCAACGAAACAACCTTTGTCCGGCTCGATGATCTGGCCATAGTGTTCGTCCCGCTTGACCTGTTGTGGTGGAGGGTAGCGTGACTAGGCGCGATGGCTGACCCGCTATGGCTCGACGGCGATCACGCGTGGTGGCTGATCTATCCGGCGCTGACGGTGGTGGCGTGGTTGCTGGTCATGATCCTAAGCAGCCGCGGCTGACCGGCCTGCGCTGCGACTGCGGCGCCGAAGACCTGATTGCTGTCCGCCCCGGCCATGCCGGCGAGACCTGGGAACTGTTCCAGCTCACCCCCGCTCGCCGCGCCGAGGCGTGGTGCCAGGCCTGCTGGGTGAAACGTTTTGGCGACTGCCGCCCTGCCTCTCTAGTTCCGACACCCGCTTCGTGAGCGCATCGACCGCGCGCCCTAGCTCGACAGTCCGACGCCACATCCAGTCGAGATCGGACTGCCGGTAGGGGAACACGTCCGGCGGTTCATCTGTCTCCTCCATTGGTAGTCAGGCTCCGGTTCAGGTACAAGTCCCCTTGCATCCCGTTTTGCATCCTCACTGCCGGTGGTGGATTGTCCCCCTTCACCGGCTATTTTTCGGGGGGGCGATGCCGACAATCCGGCAGGGGATCTACGATCTGCTTCGCAGCGTCGAGTTGGACACCAAAGAGCAGGGTCGGACCCACGTCGACCCGTGGCCCTCACAAAAGATGGTCATCGACGCGGTCGCCCGCGGGCTGAACGAAGGCGTGCATGAGTTTGTGGTGCTCAAGTGCCGCCAGGTGGCGATCACCACGGCGTGCAGTGTCATCGAACTGTTTTGGGCGTTGGCGAACCCAGGGACCCAGGGCGCCATCATTGCCGACCGCACCGACAACCTGGAACGGCTGCGCAGGATTTTCGCGAACCTGCTCGAGACCCTGCCGCCGGAATGGCGCTCGTCTGAGCACAAGCTCGTCGCGAACAACCGCACTGGGCTGGCATTCGCCAACCGCTCTGTCCTAGACCTCCTCGCCGCCGGCAACAATCCAGACCTCGGCGCGTCCCGCGCGCTCAATATGATGCACGCCACCGAATGCAGCCTGTGGAGATCACTCGCTGGCGTCGAGTCGCTGAAAGCGGCACTGGCTCGCCAGAATCCACACCGGCTCTACATGTGGGAAAGCGTCGCTAACGGGTTCAACTGGTTCTATCAGCACTGTCAGCAGGCGAAGCAGGACCGTCACATGCGGTTCATATTCGTGGGCTTCTGGAGCAATCCCACCTACGCGATTCCGAAGACCGATGAGGACTACAAGACATATTGGGACGGCCACCTGACCGAAGACGAGCTCAAGCGTGCGCGCTACGTGAAGCAGAACTACGGGATAGCGATCAAGCCGGAACAGATTGCCTGGTGGCGCCGGGAGTCAGAGTATCGCCAAGAAGAGTATATGCTGCGACATTATCCGTGGCACGAAACGGAATGCTTCATCGCCTCTGGCTCGTCCTTCTTTCCAGCCCAGCGTACGCTCGAGATCGGCGAGGCCTTGGCGGCCGGGCCGCCCTATCAGGCCTATCGCTACAAGCTGGTTGAGTCGTTTCTCGATTCGTCGGTCGATCAGACCAAAGACACCGACCAAGCGATGCTACGGGTGTGGGAACCACCAGAGCCTGGCGGGATCTACGCGATTGGCTGTGATCCATCTGGCGGTGGTGGAGGCGACGCGAACGATCATGCGATTCAGGTACTGCGCTGCTATGCAGATCGCGTGGTGCAAGTGGCAGAGTTTCAAAGCAACAAGCCCACGACATATCAAATCGCCTGGGTGCTGGCGCATCTGTGCGGAGCCTACAAAGACCACACCGCCAACCTCGAGGTCACCGGAGTCGGCGCCGCAGTGATGCCCGAGATTCGCAATCTGCGGCAACTTGCGGCGATCGGTCTGATGAACGCAGTCCCCGGCCAACCGGAGGACCAGATCCTGCACCTGATCGGGGCCGTGCGATGGTTCCTATACAAACGCCAAGACACTATGGGCGGCGCCGGAAGCATCGTGAACTGGAAGACGAACGTAGATAATAAGAGCATGGTTTACAGTGCGCTGCGCGACTCGATGATGCTGCGCCGGATCGAGATCAGAAGTATTCGCCTAGTGAATCAGTTGCAGGCCGTAGTTGAGGACCAGGGCTGGATTGGGGCTGGGCCAGACACCGGCGAGGGCGACGATCTCGTGTCAGCGCTGGTGTTAGCGCACTGGACCTGGGTCGAGTGGGTGCGCGCCGGCTTGGTGGCCCGAAACCACACCTGGGATAGCGTGAAGGGAGAACGCCCGCCGCAGAACGCTGGCACCTTGCTGTCGTTTGCGTTTTCCGAGTTCTTCCAGAACATCAACCGCCGGCACCGCGAACATAGACAGAGGTTCTAGATGGCCATGCCGATGAACCCCGCGCTGGGGACAGGAACATCATCGATGAACTTGAACCCACTCGGCCTCTCCGGGCTGCCTTCCACTCAGCCGCAGTGGCAGACGGCGCTCGGTCTGACCCCGGTGGGCTTGGGGGCACTGGGGCTGACGCTCCCCAGTAGCGTCACCTCGGGCAAGGCGACCGGGAAAACACCGACCCCGCAGGCGGCACCAATGACAGCCGCAGCGCCGCCGCCTGCCGCCCCACCGCCGGCGCCGACCGTCGATATAGGGCCGGCAGACACCACCCGGTCGGCCGATGTCAGTTCGGAAAGCGGTGGTGGCGGTGGCGGCGAAGTCGAAATCGGCGCCGGCTGATGCCAATCATCCGCACCTACGGCTGTGAGGCCTGCAACCACATGCTCACGGTCGAACTGCGCGCCGACCAGTGGGACACCCCACCGCCGGACTGCCCGATGTGTGCAGCGCACCCGATGGGGCAGGAATTCAAGCTCTCGATCGGCGGCTCGGCGCGCTCCCGCGCCACTGACCTGGCCCAGAAGATCGCCACCGAGGACTATGGCGTTGCGGACATCCAGATCGACGGCAAAGGCCAGGGCGAGGTGCCGAAGGTGCGCTATCAGGACCAGCCGACGAACCTGCCCTCGGCCGCCTGGGAGGCCAACCGAGAGATGCTCGAGGGCGCGATCGCGATCGGGCGCGAGAGCAGGCTGCGCTACGGCAGTGGCCTCGATGTGCTGCAGGCCGGCTTGGCATCGGGCGCGCAACCTGACCTCATTGCGGCCTCGAAGAGGCGCAGCATCAGAGGCTTTTAATGCTCAGAATCCCCGAGCCGGTCGCCCGCCGCACCGAATTCGCGAGGGAGCTGGCTGACGAATGCATGGCCACCTCGGAAGAGCGCAGCATGGTCTATACCCGTGCGGCGCAGTACTACTACACCGGCTCGTCCGACATGCGCGCGGCCATCTACAACAAGGTCAAGACGTTTGTTGACAGGCTAGCCGGCTACCTGTTCCTGCCCGGCAGCGTCCGCTTCAATGTCGTCTATGGCTCACACGAGCCTCCGGATGTGCTCGAGCGTGGCCGGATCGCCTCGCAGATGCTCACCGCAGAGTATCGCGCCTCCGACACCGATCTGCGCTTTTCCGATTGCGTGACCTGGGCGCTGATCAACGGGAGCTACCTGCTCAAGCACCTCGGCGACGAGTACGGCTTCCGCGCCATCCCTGTGCATCCGGTGAATTTCGGTGTGCTGCAGGAGTCCGTTGTCAGCCTCGCCGAGCAGGAGGCTTTCTGCCACGTCACCTATCCGACGATCAGCCGGCTGCGCGCCGACCTCGAGCGGGCTGGGGTGCCGAAGCGGGACGCCATCATCCGTAAGATCGAAGAGTCGCGGCATCCCGAAAAAGATCAGAACGAGCCGTCATATTTCCATCAGATGGTAGTCGGCGGGCTGAATCCGCTGGGCGATGTTAACTCCAGCCCCGAGGCCGCGGGCATCGTCCAGGTGTTTCCGACCCCGACGCCCTGGCAACCGCAGCGACGCCACGCACCGACGGTGCGGCACTGCGAGCTATGGATCAAGGACGCCGCCCACCCAGGGAACTACTCAACGCTGCAACTGATCTATCCGGACATATTGATTGAGGGGGACAATACCGGGCGCAACATCATGGGCGGGCCGAAGCTCGCGTCGCATCACCCGTTCGTAAAGGTCGAGGCAGAGACCACACCAGGTTATTTCTGGGGCCGCAGTGTCATCGCGCTCATCCAGATGATGCAGGACGTTCTGTCGAAAAGATTACGCGATATCAAGGTGATGTGGGATCGTAACGCAGCCGCGCCGTACGCATTCGCCGGCTTCCAGTCGATCACTGAGGAGCAGTACTACAAGCTGATCAGCGAGGGCGGGTTTGTCTCCGATCCGAACCCCAATGCCAAGGCGACCAAGCTCACCGAACCGCCGCCGCAGGGGTATTTGGAGGAGTTGGAATTCATCGTCAGGATGTACGACGAGGCTGGTGGGTTCACCCCCGTTCTCTCTGGCCAGGGCGAGTCTGGAGTTCGGGCTGGCGTCCATGCGCAGACCCTGGTGCGGACCTCCAGCCCCGCTCTGATCGACCCCGCGACCAGGATCGAGCGGCAACTCGCGGAGAGCGGCGACCTCGGCCTGCGGCTGATGCAGGACGTCGACGCCGGCATCTATCAAACCGAGAAGGGCCAGGATTTCACTCTCGATCTGTTACCGGAGCCGTTCACCGTCGAGGTGGATTCTCACTCGGCGTCGCCGGCTTTCGCCGAAGATTCCCGCCAGCTTGCGATCGCACTGGCACGCGCACAGGCGATTTCCGCCGAAGACCTGATCGAAATGTTGCATCCACCGAACGCAGAGTTGCTGCTCGCCAGGCTGCGCCAGCGTCAGCAGGCACAGGCGCAAGCGGCGCAACAGGCCGCGGCGATGGGTCAGCCGCCGCCGGGACAGCAACAGCAACACGGGCGTCGCAGCCCCGCGACACACTAGATCTGGACCCCGGCTTCTTGCATTTTCGTGAAACAACGGGTTAGCGTCCGCCGTTCGTAATCGGCGCTAACCATGTCGGATAGCATATCCGCAGACCCTGCACCGCAACCGACGCCGCCTATCGGGGGGCCACCGAGACCTGGCGGGGGACCTGTCCCGCCAGTCCTGGCTGCCTTGGCACGCGCGCGTCAGGGCCAGGCTGCCGGCGGTACCCACCCCGGTGCCGGGGCACAGGCGAACGCTCTGATGACGATTAAAAGCGCCATCGACATGCTGCAGAACGCCCTGCCTGGGCTGGGCACCGGCGGCGAGGCGCATTCCGCGGTGCTGACGGCGATCCGCGCGCTGTCGCGCCATGTGCCCCAGGGGGAGCCGACCGCGGGCGTCCAGCAGACGCAGCTACAGGACATGCTGCGCCAGACCATGCGAAACGCGCTGTTGCAACGGGTGATGGCGCAGCAAGGCGGCGGCCAGCAACCGATGTCTCCATCCGTCCCAATGCCGGGAGCATGACATGGCTCAGAACAGATCATATGACCCGCCCATCGGTTCGCCTCCGGACACACCGCCGCGGACCATCCGCCAAGTGGATACCCAATCGGAGGTAAGCGAGTGGGGCGCGATCCCTCGCGTGGTGCCTCGGCCGGCTGGTGGGGTGCCGTTGCAACGGACCATCGTCGGTCGCTCTGAAGGACCAGTTCGGTAGTGGCTGTGGATGACGACACCAGGGAAGACGAGACCGACCTGGCGATCAAAAAGGCCAGGACGTACGCGCCCGAGGCTGTCGAGATGCTGATCCTGGTGATGCACGACAAAGAGGCCTCGTACGAGGACCGCGTGCGCGCCGCTACCACGCTGTTGGAGGTCTCTGGATGCCTGTGACGTTGACGGACGAACAGGTCGCCCAGTTGCGTAGCGAGCTCGAGGCCGGCAAGCGTGCGCGCAACGTCGAGGACATGGTCAACGGCATCTGGAACGATCAGTTGTTGGGTGCCGACGCAAAGGCCTTATTCAAGCGCAAGTACCCCGACGTCCCGATCGAAGGCTATGACCAGGAGCAGCGGCTGAACGCGCGCCTCGATGCTGCCGAGAAAGAGCGCAAAGAGAGCGAGCGCAAGCAGCGAGAGCAACAGCAGGACGATGAGTACAAAGCCAAGCGCAAAGAGACGCAGGAGCGCCACGGCTTTACCGATGATGCGATGCAACGGCTCGAGAAGATGATGGTCGAGCGCAACATCGGCAATTACGAGGACGCCGCAGAACTGATGGCGGCGCGCGAGCCTCGGCCATCGGATGATCGTGGCGGTACCGGTGATCGGTTCTGGGGGTACCAGCACCAGGACACGTTTAAGAAGATCGCTACCGATCCGGAAAAATGGGCGTACGACGAATTGTTGCAGGCCGCGCGAAACGACGAGCGCCGCTCGCGAAACCAGTACTAAGGGGAGGCTAACGTGCCGCAGCTCGGGGCCGGTTTGATTCCAAGTGGCGCCATCGGTAACGAATTACAGGCCACTGTTCGTCGTGTCTTCGCTCAGATGGTGGTGGTGCAGCTCTACCGACAGAATCCGCTGCTTGCGTTGTTGCTGCGGAATGCGATCCGCGCCACTGGCGGCGTCAGTCCTTATACGCAGCCTGTCCAAACAGGGCAGTACGTTCCATCTAGCTGGATGGGTCCGGCCGGCAACTTCAACATTCCCCCAGATGTCGCACAGACCGTGAATGCCGAGTTCAATCTGTGCGCTTTGGCAACGCCGGTGACATCGTTTGGATTGGAACAGCTAGTCACTCAGGACGCGGTCGCCGTCACGAGCAGGCTGATGCTCAAGATGAACGATATGAAGAACAGTGCGCTGCAGGCGTTGGCGTCAGCCCTGTTCGGTTCATCGACCACAGGCGGCACCGTCAATCCGCTGCAGATGTTTGGACTGCTCGATGCGTATGACTCAGGCGCCACCGTGCCAGTATATGGAGGCCTGTCTCGCAGTACGTATCCAGCTTGGGCCGGCACAGTGGTGGCCAGCGCGGGCGCCGTTCTCACGCGCGCGACGTTCATTCCCTTCATCTTGCGCGCAGCGAAGAACGCCGGTGGTGAAGCACTCGACTTCGTGGTGATGAGCATTCAAGACTGGACCACCCTTATGACCGACTTCCTGTCGGTTGAGCGTTATATGAATGATCCGTCAGAGCGGTGGGGCAAAGAAGATCCGGTCAACAGTGGTTTTAGAGGCTTGCTGCTCGGCGATACGCCCGTTTTCTTCGACTTAAACTGCCCTCAAGGTACGGCATTTGGATTTAATTCCAGATACATAACGCTCGTGATCCACGAAGACGCGAACTTTGCGTGGACGGGTTGGTACAGCACCATTCCCCAGGGGCAGATCGCCAGCGTCGGTCTCTCATTGACAGCGCTGCAACTGGTCTGCTCGAAGCCATCGACCGGCATCATCATCAATGGGATCACTGGCGGCGCAACAATGCCGTAAAGGAGCAATGTCGATGGGAGTCGTCACGTCTAGCCCGCCCGGCTTTCCTGGGGCCACCTTCTCGCGCTACGCGACACCGCTTGCGATCCCGGCTGCGGGACGCCCGTGGATCGTCCCGAAGGGGAACTGGATGATTGCGCCATCCGGCACCGACCACGTCGAGATCATCACCAGCACCGGCACGATCGCACTGTCCGCCGCCGGGGTAGGGGTGCCGTACGTGGCCGCAGACGGAACCAACGTCCAGGTCAACGGCACTGGCGGGGCCGGCACAGCGATCCAGGTGCTGGGAACCTAAGTGCTTGCCGAGCACCAGGCACAGACTCAGAACCTGCTAAACGACACCGGCGGGCAGTTCTTTACCCTGCCGACGCTAACCAACTACATCAATCGCGCCAGACGGCGCATCGCGATGGCGTCGGGCTGCATCCGCGTCCTGCCGGCCGGCGTGCAGACGCAGATCAATCAGGAAGTGTACCCCTTCAATGCCTGGACTTCGCTGGTACAGGCCGTGCCAGGGGTGCGTGAGATCCTAGCCGTGCGCTCACTGGCGATCGCCATCGGCGAAACACCGGGCGCATGGAAACCGGTGTGGAACCGCATTCCCTGGACCGATTTCCAGGCGCGCTTCCGGATCTGGAACGGCGCGTGGATCGGCACGATTTCGTATCCCGGCTACTACGCGCAGTATGGCTTCGGTGTTGGTGGCTCGATCTACCTGGCGCCCATCCCGTCCCAGCAACAGCCGATGGAAGTGGACTGCTCGTGTATGCCGTTTCCGCTGCAGACGGACAACGATGCCGAGGCGATCCCGCTGCCGTGGAGTGACGCAGTGCCGTACATGGCGGCGTTCTTCTGTTTGCTGCAGCAACAGCGTCTGCAGGACGCCGCGGCGATGCTCCAACTGTTCCACACCGAATTGCCGGCATGCGCCAACGCTGTCGCGCCTCAGATGATCACCTCGCCGTACGGTAGTGCGATGAGGCCGGCGTGAGTGACACGCTAGCGGCCTTACGACGACACTATGCTGAATTGGGCGGGGCTCCTGACGCGGACGCATACAGGGATCTGGTCCCCAAAGGCTACCTCCAGGTGCCGAGTAATCTGCGGTTTGACTCGCCGCACTTCCTTGTCGAACCAAACGTTGCGCCGTCTGATGACCCTCAAAATTGGAGCACTTCGTTTCCTGAGAGGGAACGGCTACGGCAACAACTGGAGACGCTGCAAAAGACCGAACTGGAAGCCAGGCAACGCTACAGGAATGCCGACACTTATGATGAGCGGACGAAGGCTTTTGACGAGTGGATAGCTCTCGTACATCAGCTTACAGAGGCTTACACCACGCTACCGCACTTCCCTATGACGCCGAAAGAACGTGAGGCTCAGACCCAGGCCGATGCCGATGCGATGATGCGCGGCGTCGAACAGCCGAAGACCGGCCCGATGCGCGGTCGGCTGTATACACTTCCGCAATATAACCAGTTGGGTCAGATCCGCCCCTTCGGTCCTGGTGAGTACGTCGATCGTGGCGAGGGGCTGTGGTCGTCCGAGGAGACCCGCACCGTCGAGTATGGCGACGGTTATGCCGTGGTCCCTGGCCTGTGGCTCGTCAACGGTAAACCGATGATGGTCGATGACGCGCAGGCGGCGCAGTACGCGCAGCAAAGCAAGCTGTCCTGGCCGACCTTTCCCACGGTGAAAGAGGCAGAGGACTTCGCCACCCAGCGCGAGGAGAAATGGCAGACCGTGCCGATCGGTCGCAGCGATCTTCAGCAACCGCTGTGGTCGCGCACCTGGCCACCGGAGTGACGTATGCCGCTGCAGTCGGCGAACCTTCCAGACCAGGTCATGCTCTCGCAATGGGCCGGGGTTAACCAATCCAGCCCGTCGCGCTCCGCGATCAATGATCAAGAGACGTTCTGGCAGGAAAACTTCTTCCCCTACGCCCCCGGTCAGATCCGCGCCGGCTATGGGCCTTCGGCGGCGATCTACACCGCGCCTGCCGGCTCCTCGATCCTGCGCATGTTCTTCGGCCGGGTGAACGACAGCCAGGGTCCGACCGCGCTGATGTTTCTCAACACCGGCGTGGTGCACCAAGTGCTGCTCAATACCGGCGCCGTCACGGCACTGGGCACCATCTGGTCCCCGCTGGACCCCTATAACTTCGCCAGCGCGAAGGTCTGGCAGCCACAGCAGGTTGGCTACACCACCGGTACGCCGGGCGGCTGGGTGATCGGCTCCACTGCCGGCCTCTATGCCTGGGACGGTGCCACGCTCACCGCTCCTGGCCAGGCTGCCCCGGCCTGGCTGACCAACGGCCAGACCACCACGATGCCCACCGTCGGCTCGTTGCCGGGGATCTGGGCTATGGCGGTCTGGCAGAATCGGCTGTGGGTGATCGGCAAGACGGTGCTGTCCTGGTCCGCGCCCTACAACGGCGCTGACTTCTCGACGGCCAACGGCGGCGGCTCGGTCGCCTTCGTCGGCGACCAGCTCACCGTGGGCTACACCGATCTCGAGGCGGCCGGCGGTTTCCTCTACCTGTTCGGCGATTCGATGATCAACGTGATCAGCGCGTTACAGTTGTCCGGGTCGGGTACGATTACCGCACCGTTCACGACGACGTTCCTGAATTCCAACGTTGATCCTCAGATCGGCCACCGCTGGTGGCGGCCGGCGGCGCGGTGGAGCCAATCCTTCGCGCTCTCGACCGGCATGGGCATCTATCTGTTGCAGGCGAACACCACGCAGTGGGTCTCGCAGAAGGTGACCGAGGTCTACAACAGCACAGCCTCCTCACCGGTGCCGACCGGTACTGCCGCCACCATCTTCGGCCAGCGCTGGCTGTTGTTCCTGGGACAGATGCGCGATCCGTACGGTGTCACCCGATCGCTGATCCTCTGCTTCAACGGCTCGCAATGGGTGATTGCCTCGCAGCGCTATGCGCTCACCCTGATCGGTGCCTATGAGGAGCAGAGCATGATCACGCCGTACGGCACTGACGGCACCAGCCTCTATCGCCTGTTCGCCCAGCCTGACCCAGCGTTGGTGAAACAACTGCTGACCAAGGCCTACAAAGGCCAGCACAACCTGGCGATCAAAACCTGGAAGCGCGTGTATGCCGAACTGCGCGACTACCATGGCGGGCCGCAAGGGGTTAGCGTGATAGGAACGATAACGACAGGAGGGGGAGGCATACCCAATGGCACCCAGGCGGTGTCGTTCCAGATGGAACCGGCAGGTTACAACACCGTGCCACAGCCAACCGATGGCGCCGGTCTCTGGGCGTCGCTGGACCTGGTGTCGCAATCTCCGGACTTTGCCATCGAGAGTTTGTCGCTGACCTATGAGGAGCGCACTCTGTTCGGGGCATGAAAAAGCCGACGCCGGTGTCCCGCCAGCGTCGGTTTGCAAGAGCGTTGGTCAGAGTTCCATTGCGCTTACATCGTCACTCTGGCCAGAGGAGAAGTCAAATGGCTCGTCGTCGTAGGCATCGCCGTTCTCGGCGCCGGTAGTTGGCGCGTCTCGGTCGCGGTCGGGGACGGCGCCGGCTCTACGGAGTCGGTCTGCCGCACCCCCGGCCGCCACTGTTTCGGGGCCGCGTCACCGGGTCTCGACGCAGTAGGAGGCGCTAATGGCGAGACGTCGCAGAAGCGGCCGACGCTCGCCATTGCGAGGCGGACGCGCCGGTCCAGTTCGTAGAGGGAGGCGGTAATGGCTCGGAAGAGGTTGAAGCAGACTCGCAGAGCGCGTCGCATGAGGGCGCGCAAGAGGCGCTAGATGGCTCGCCGTCATAGGCGGCGCATGGTGATGGTGCCGGCCTCGCGGTCGGCCGCACGTGCCCGTCGACGCGGCCGGCGTCGGTGAAGGCGCCGAAGCGTCTCAAGCTAAGGATTCCGGAACCTCCGGAAGATTCGCTGCACAAGTCAGTCGCGGATCTGCTCGATGCACACCTATTGCTACCCGCGACGTGGACTACCTTTCCGGCCGGGCTGTACGTGCTGAACCCTGCGGCAGCGGGGCGGCTCAAGCGGCTCGGTCTGAAAGCCGGAATGCCCGACATCCTGGTGTTCTGGCATGGCTGCGTCGGCATCGAGCTCAAGCGGGACAGCGGCACCCGACAGCGCGAGCAGAAGTTCATGCACCTTCGTCTCGAGGCCGCCGGCATCCCTGTCTATGTGTGCCGTTCGCTCGAGGCGGTGGCTGACGCACTGGTCCGGCACGACGTGCCGCTGCGGGCTTCGGTGGTGCGCGCTCTGCTTGACCGGCCATATCGACCGGCAGAACGTGCGATCGACGTAGGGGAGACAGTCAATGGCAAGCACACGGGCACAGAAGCGAGCGGCGCGGCGCAACCTGCGCAAGGCGCGCTCCCGGCGTAGGCGGTACTGATGCCAGACGTTAAACGCTCATGGCCATATCTGGGTCAGGCATCCAGCCCGCCGGCTCTGACGCTGACACCGGACGGACTGCTGAACTCCGCGCGCTCACTCGCAGGTCCTTTGCGCCTGGGTACTGCCGCCGGCGTCGGTCCAAGCGGTGCCCCCGAAGGCGCGTATCGAAACAGCGACTTCGGAATGGATAGGATTTCGCCGCGGCGGTTTGATCCGATCGGCACCCCGATAGAGCGCTGGCCGAACGGACGTCGCACCTCGCGCCTGGTCGCCGAGCTACGCAGCAACACCAACGGCCGGCGGAATGGGAACAACAACTGAGGGGCTACTCCCGGCCAACGTGCCGTTGTTGCAGCCGGGAACCCCGTACTTCCGTCTGGTCGACGTCTTGCAGTACACGACCACCGGGAACTCGCAACTGCAGCAAGCGCAGGGAGACATTTCATCGCTACAGAGCCGGATGACAACGGCAGAGAGCAACATCACAAACCTGCAGTCGCGCATGTCGACCGCGGAGTCGAACATCTCGAATCTGCAGTCGCGCATGACAACGGCGGAGTCGAACATCGCGAACCTGCAGTCGCGCATGTCGACCGCGGAGTCGAACATTTCAACCCTGCAGTCGCAAACAGCGTCCCTGCAAAATCAGATCAACACAATCAACACGCGGTTGGCGAACGCGGGAATCCCGTAAGGCCGTGCGTCTTTGCCGATGTCGCTTTCATCCTGTCGCTCGCGTCGGAGCGCTACAGGCACTTTGATTCTGGACGGACGCTGCTCTGGCTGACGGCAATGTTGCAAGAACGTAGTGCGCAGTTGATCCGCACCGATCATGCTTTTTGTATCTCCAACATCGTCACCCCGGTCTGGCATCCGAAGGAGCCAGAGGTGCATGTGCTGTTCCTCTGCTGCGCTGAGGGTCATCACTGGGACGGCGTTAGATTGCTGCGAAGTTCGATCGATTGGGGAAAGGCGAACAAGTGCCAGCGGTGGTGGTTCTGCAGCGAGACCGACCACCACATCGATGCGCTGGCGAAGCGGGTCGGTGCATATGCAGCCGTAACCCGATATCGTCTCGACCTGTGAGTCGCGCGTGGGCAGTAGCAACATACAGGGCGAAACGACGTTTGGTCACATCGCGCAGGTTGCACTGCCGATCATCGGTGGCGTTGCGGGCGCGCTCTTCGGAGGGGTGGGTGCGCCGATCGGGGCTGCGGCCGGCAGTGCATTGGGCAACGTCATCGCGAATGAGACCGCCCGCGGTGGGGGAGGAGGAGGTATGGCGACGAACCCGTTCGGTGGCAAAGGCGGCGGCGGCAGTAGCGGCGGCAACGTCACCATCAATCCCGGCAGCCTGACCACCAATGTCGGGCCTCTGGCGCAGGCTGAGACCCAGCTTGCCCAAGAGGTCAACGCCATCACCCCCATGGAGCTTGGCCAGGCGCAGCCGCTGCTCGGCGCCGGGATGGGCGAATTCATCTCGGGGGCAACCGGCCAGCTAACACCGGCGCAACAGGCGACCTCAGACTTCGAGCTCGGCCAGGCCAACCTCGGTACCGAGAGCGCGTTTGCCAATCTGGGCCTGGGCCCCGGCACCACGATGACCGCGGACCTCAACGCTAATCTCCTTGGGAACGAGGCGCTCAAGAACTCGCTTCTGCAGCAATCGCAGACCGAAGGCCTGAATGCCATGCGGACCGGCCTCAGCTTCGAGCAGGCCGGGACTGGCGCCGCGGCCACGGCGGGCAACCTGCTCGACGCCGCGGCCAAAGTGCTGGTTGATCAGAATGCCACCGCGCTCAATGCCTTACGCAGCGCCACATCCGGGTTAGGCAACCTGCTCGGCGGCGGTTCCAGCGGCGGCAAGAAGGGGCACTCCAATCCCGCGCCATCCACTACCCTCGACAATTTCGATCCGTTTGCCGGCAACACGATCGACTCCAGTCTCAGTGGCAGCACCGCTCCTGGTCCGTTGTTCGACCTAATTCCATCCGGAGCCACCAGCGCGACGACAGGCAACCCGCTATTCGACTTCGCGCCATTGGGGGCTGGGGCCTTGGCCGGCGCAGGCACAGGTGACGTGGCTGGCGGACTGCTCGCCGACGTGCCGAGCCTGATCACCGACGTCATCCCAGGTCTGCTATGAGTACGACCCTCGGCGACCAACTGATCCAGCAGGCGTTTGGTCCGCCGCCTGTCTTCCCGTTCACCGGTCAGACCACGCAGGCGCCGTCCTGGTCGAGGATGAATCCCACCCAACTCTACAGCACCGATATGGGTCCGGTGGGGAACTACATCAGCCAACTGGAGTCTGGCCGCAGGAACCAGCGTGAACTGGTCCGCAATCCCGACACCGGGCAGATGGAGCCGACCGGCAAAGCCTCGGGGTTCCTGCAGATCGAGGACCCCACCTGGAACGACACCGCCCCAGCCGCGGGGGTGAGCCTCTCGCGCTGGCCAACGGCGATGGACGCGCCACCCCAGGTCCAGTGGGCGGTCGCCCAGGATCTACCGTTGAGCCGCTGGGGGCCGCGAACGGTGGACGCCGTACTGAAGCAATACCCGTGGGCGACGCGGGACATGACGCTTCGCCGGCTCAACGAGATCGAAGCGTCCCACAGCGGTATCCGACAGCAGTACATCCCCGCGGCTCAGACTTCAGAGTTCAACGCGCGCCGGCCGTCCGAGTGGGGCCGCCCGCCGGCAGGCGGCTATGAGCACGGGCCGGGCAACCTGCCAGGGGTGTACGATGTCCCGCCGCTGATGCGCGGGCTGGCAATCGCAGTACCCATCCTGTCGCTGTTCACCCGCGGCGCCGCGATCCCGCTGCTTACGGCCTACGGTGGGTTCGTAGAGGGCTACCAGAACGGCCAGATCCTCAAGCAGAAGCTGGCCCAGAACCAGTGGCGCAATAGCCTCGCCGAGACTGTGGCTCGGATGGAGCAGGAAGGGATCGAGGCCGGCGACGCGTTCGAAGCGATGGGCAACAACGAGGCCGGTCTGAGAGACGCCCTCGGTGGCATCGCCACCCGCTATGGCGACGACGCGATGCGCGCTGCTCTGGCCAACGGCGGGCCGGCGGCGGTGGAGAAACTGCTCCAGCGACGCGACACGCAGTACACCGATCTGAACAAGACAAAGCGCGCGCAAGAACTGGAAGAACTGCGGATTCAGCGGCTTCGCGAGCAGATCGAACGCGATCGACAGTTAGCCGGCAGGCGGGCTGAAGCGGCGCAGACTACGGAAGAACTTCGGCGACTGCAGATCGACCTAACGCAGGCGAGAACCAGAGCGCTGGAGACGAAGTCGGCGGCCGACGCCAAGAAGCGCGACGATCTGCAGAAGAAGGTGGAGGAGAGGAAGGAGCGGCTGCGGCGCCTCGGGGTGCCCGATGCCTCAATCCCCTCTGACACGCAGATAGCGGGTGACGAGACGACGCCGACCCCTGCGGAGGAGGACGACACCACCACCACCACTGCGGTGCCGGAAGAAACGCCCGAACCCACCGAGAGCGATCAGGGCGCTGCTGCTGCCCCTGCTTCTCCTAGTCGCGCGGAAGCACCCGGAGCAATCCGGAGCGCCGTCCAGCCTGCGCCCGCCCCAGTCGAGGAGGAGGTACCGCAGCGCACCCAGGTCGCCAGCCTCGCCCCGGTGTCCATCCCAACACAACGGCGGCCCGCGCCACCTCCGGTCACCCAGGTTGCCGAGAAGGAAGAGACCCCGGTCGACACCTGGTCCGACCAATTGCTGACCGGCGATACCCCGGCGAACCTCCAAGGCGTCGACAAAGACGCGTTGCCCTACATCCAAGAGCTCGCGGCGCGAAAGCGCGCCCGACTGAACCGAGTCATGGCGACACCCGATCTGACCGGAGCAGACCTCGTTCAGCGCGTGCGAGAGGTCAGCCCAGGCTCTGCCGATACCCTGCAGGGCATGCTCGAGCGCCGGGCTGGCGCGCCAGAAACCATCTCCTCGCCGCGGATGGCGCAGTACTGGAACACGATGGAATCGCTGGCCCGCAAGGCCGATCCCACCTGGGACCCTGGGCAGTACCGCGCGGTCGACCAGTTCAGAAACCCGAATGGGCGCACCCAGTACGCACTCGGCCGGGTGTCCGCTCTCGCGACCAACGCTGCCCTGGTGCTGCAGGATCTCAAGAACCTGCCCGACGATAAGGACGCTCTGACCCGCGCCATTAAGGCGTGGAACGCCGGCACCCTTGAGGGTAGCTCGATCTACACGAACCTGTTCGTGGATTGGCAAGCGTTCGCGATCGAGTCGAACGTTGTCCGCTCTGGCGGCGGCGGATCGGTGACTGAGACCGAACAAATCATCAGAGCGATCCCGAACTACGGATCAAAGGAGCAATTCCGCGGCGCCGTGAAGCACGACAGCATCACCGCTGGCGCCCGCATCGAGCACTGGCGCAACCAATGGCGACAACTGGGCCGACGCGACGTGATGGCAGGCGACGAGCCAGAAGCCACCCGCACACTGCAATGGATCAAGACACTGGACGAGCGCACTGGTCGAATGACCGGACCCGGCGAAGTGCCAGGTGACCTGGTCGAAGCCATGCCCCCGGACATCAAGGGGTTTGATCCGAAAAAGCCACTGACGGGACCGTGACATGGCGCAGGATGTCGAGACCGCGAAACAGTGGCTGCGGGAACACCCGAACCACGCTGACGCCGCCACCGTACGAGCGAACCTTCGCGCCGCGGGCGAGAGCGTGGACGAGCCGCAGGAGTCCAGTGGCCTAGCCACCACCGCTCGCCTCGCCGAGCAAGCCTGGTTGCTCGATCCGATCGAGGCCGTCGGCCAGATGGTCGGGATGACCGGCGAGAACCTGCCCGAGTGGATGCGGAGCGAAGCGGCGGCGGCGAAAGAAGCGTCCGCTCGCCATCCGTACTGGCACACCGCCCTGTCAATCGCCAACCCAGCTTTTCTCGCAGCGCCTGAACTCGGGATTGGACGCGTCCTTCCAGCCCTTGGGAGTGCCGCCCGCGGCGCGTTCGCCGGCGGGGTGGCCTCGGTGCTGCAGCCGGTCGATGACCCCCAGGACCCACATTTCTGGCGCCAGAAGGCCCAGCAAGGCCTGCTAGGGACAGTGACTGGGGGGACGCTCGGTCGCATGGCCGGCGCTGTCGATGCCAGAGCGGCGGCGGCGAGCAAGGCAGCGTCTGACTATGCCCGCGACGTCAACGCTGCCAATGCCGCGAACCTTCAGGCGCAGGCCGCGCGCACCATGGGGGTCCGCCAAGACGCCGCTGACTACGGCCAGAAGATTCGGGATTTCCTCGCTGCCACCCAACGTCAGGCCGGGGCCCAGGCGGCGCACACAACAGCGGTCGCCGACCAGGCCAGGAGAGCGTCGGCGGCTGCCACGAAGCACGCGCAAGATATCGGCGATGTGGCGGTGGAGACCGGCCGACTGCAAGCGCAGCACGCCACCGAACTGCAAGACTATGCCGCCGCTGTCGCGAGCAGAGAGGGGCTGAACGCGCGGAAGAATGTCGAGTGGTACTCGCGGGTGCTCGAGCCGCTCGGACTCCAGCACCTGATTCCCGCCCAACCCGGCAGCGCCGCTCTGGCGCAACTGCAGAGGATCATCGGCGATCGCCTCAATGCGGCGAACCGGCAGTTCACCCTAACCAGAACCCCGGTACTGAACGACACGCTCGCTGGCCACTATGCGGACGGTATGATCGAGCTCCAGAACCAGGCCAGCCGTGACCGCTGGTCAAGCATCTTCAAACGCCGAGTCAGCGATCCGCTAAACGCCGAACTCACTGGCGGCGCGCCGCTGAAGGGCGACGACTTCGCGCGGTACATCACCTCGATCAATCGCGAGGCCGACCGGCTTGCCCGCGGGGCAACGCGCGTCAATCCCAATGCCGTCGATGACCTCGCGATGGCGGACGCGCTGCATCGGATGACGGCTGAGATCGAGGGCGCGGCCGATGGTCCGTTCCTGGCGCGGCAAGAGCGCATAAAGGCGCGCGAGGCCTACTCGCGATGGTCCATCCTGTCTGGTGCTGCCGAGCCAGAGAAGGGCGGCATCGCTTCAGCCCAAGAGGTGATCCAACACTGGTCGCAGCGGCAGGGCAGCCACGATCGCTACAATCGCGATCTGGCGAGCAACCCAGACAAGCAGTTTCTGGAGCAGTGGCGCCTCGAGGCGACCTCGCCGAAGCCAGAGAGGCCGCCTGAACCGACGCTCCCTCAGGTCCCGAAGGCGCCGAAGGTGGAAAAGCCCCTGAAGGAGCCGAAAGCGGCACGGGAAACCCCTACGATGCCGCAGCCGCCGAAAGACCGTCCTCCAGCCGCCCGACCCGGCGTGTTTCCGCCAGAGCCAAAGCCGCCGGGAAAGGAACCGCCAGGCTGGGCCGCGCGCACCGGGCGTGCCGCCGCCCACATCGGGCTTGGGGAAGCCGTACACCAGCTCCTCGGCATTCCGCGCTACTACGCTTGGGGCGCGACCATCCCGACGCTGGAAGCGATCCTGCAGAGCGAGGCCGGGAAGAAGTTGCTCGAGCGCGGCAGCCGGTTCCCCGCCACCGGTGGAGCCGCGGCCGGAAATCTCCCCGATGTCTCCGGAATTTCCTCTGTCATTCCAGGACTCTGAGCATGACCCAGACCGCCGATCCCCTGCGCGTCAACGAGCGGCTTTACAAGCAGATCGCCCGCCTGTTGGATGACCTCGAGGCGCAAGACGAAGACACCGGGATCACCATCCCCCAGAGAATCAACGCCCTGATCGCGATCGGCCGCATCCAGATCATGTTCACGGCTCTGAAGAAGGCGGAAAATGAGCCAGTCACCGGAGGAAAGGTCAGGCAGTACTCCACCGCCTTCCGCGCGAAGACCAATGCTGTTGGTGGGCGAGCGGAGCGTACCCGACCAACCGCCGTTGATCTCGCCGCCGCCGCCGCCGCAGCCGACGACGACGAGCCAGACGCCGCTTAGTCTCGATCCGCGGATTCAGCAGGAGATAGCCAACCGTGCCGCCTGGAGAGCCGGGGTGTTGGGCGCACTGAACCTGGCCGCTCGCGTCCTGGCCGTGCGCTGCACCTTGATGCTCTCAGTCGTCGGGGCCGCGCTTCTGACGTGGCTTGCGGTTGCTGAGCACGACCCGTGGCGGCTTGCCGCGGTCGCCATCTACACCGTCACGGTCTGCCTGCCGCTGGTCTGGCTGGCGGCGAAGTGAGGGCGACAGGATCTGGTGGACCCAGGTCTCCAGCGGGCCGTCCAGCGTGACCGCCTCCTGGGGCAGCACGGGAGGGTGAGCGCGACGCACGCGAGGGCGACGGTAGAGGTAGTGCCTCATGACGCCGTGTCCTTAATGCCCTGGATGATCGCGATGATCTCCTTGACCACCCCCTCGGCGTAATCCTCGGGCAATTCCAGGAGCGCGTCCGCCACCCGTGCCAGTGCTCTTGCCTGCCGGAAGTCGCCGTCCTTGTTCGCCTCTCTGATCGCCGCCTCGAGCCGCAGAATGATCGTTTCAATGTGGTCTTCTTTCATAATGGGCATTTCAGTACTCCCACCTTACTGTGATGCGGAACGAACTCGGTTCGATGCTGGAACCGAGGTACCTGTCCTCCGGGCCAAAGTGATGCCAGAGGTTTTCCGCGAAAACATAAGGCCTGACTCGATGATTTCGTTGGTAACCCACCCTCGCGACAACTGACGCCAGATCGAGCTTGGCACCGAGCGCTGTCTCTATCTCAAGAGAGACAGTCCTGCTGCAGTAATATACCATGTCGGATGACAGCCCCATCTCCTTCGCAATGTCCTTGACCGGTTTGCCGCATCCCCGCTGCAACCAGATCGCCTGATACCGCGCGACATTGGACGGCAGCTTATGAGCCTGTGCATCGGTCATGATGACGGACCCTCCTCCTGCGGCTGGTAAGCTGCGATCACCTCCTCGATCGGAATGTACGCCCCGAGCCGCTTGGCCCGTTCGGTCTCTCCGTCGAGCTTGTCGCAGAACTCCCGGAGGTACTGACCGAGGGACCGTTGGTAGGTCGCATCGCGCTTAACGACGATGTGCGCCGCCGGCATCCGCTCGTGATAAGCGTAGAAGTGGACGACCTCGAAGTCGCCCACGAGCATCTGCATCTGCACCTGGGCGCGATAGTCGTCGCCGGGACCATCGAGCAGATAGCGCATCATGTTGGGCGGTTGCGGGCACTTGATTTCCACCGCCTCCCGCCGATTGCCGGCGATGATCCGATCGGGGCTGCAGCCCATCCGCCCATCGTCGGTGGTCACCCAGCCGGCAAGCTCGAGCTTCACGCCCTCGAGGACTTCGAACTGTGACGCGGCGAGAGGTTCGTTGACGATGCCGGCCTGCACAAACTGGTTCTGCGACAGGTCCCGCCCCATCGGGGCGTGCAACAGACGCTCAGCGATCAGTTCGTACATATAGCCGTCGGCTTGGGTCGATCGCTTGCCGCCAGGAGTGATGATGCGGTGGGCCTGCGACGCGGACGGTACGCCGAGCCGCAGCTTGAGCCACTCCTCGCTGCCCTGTTGCACAGGATGGATGATGCTCATGAGTCGTCTCCTTTGCGGTTCGCGCGCCAAGTCTCTGCGAGCAATGTTGTCAGATCCTCCTGCGCTTTCATCTTGAGCAGGCCATAGTCGTCGCCCTCGGGCACTTCGATCGTCAGCGAGGCCTCGACACGCATGCTGTTGAAGTTTCCCAGATTCACAGTCTTGCTGACGCCGACAGTGAATTGTTTGATCATGGCGCCTTCTCCATCCGCGCCCGTTTCTGCAGGAGCGCGTTTTTCAGTCGTGTAAAGTCTCGAGTCGGAACAGCCTCGAGCTCGAGGATGCCGGTTAGCATTGTGTTGAGGAACGAGTTGCTGTCGGTGTTAGTCTCGTTCAACAGATTGGCCAGTTCATCGAGTTGCGCGCGCGACAGGGTTTGCGATGGGGTCTCGGCGTCGATCGTCTGGTAGTCCATCGCTTCCTCGCGGCTTGTGATGCCACGCAGTACGTCCGGGAACGCATCGCGCAGCGCGAAGGTGCGGGCGCGCATCTGCAGCATGCGCTGCGGGTATTCCGTCCACGGTCCTTGCTTGCCCCAGAGCTTCGCCCGCTTGGCATCATCGACGGTGAAGCGGCTGACCTTCGGCAGCCGCCCTTTGCGCTTGGCCGTGACGATGTAGCCGGTGACATCGCCCTTCTCATCGACCAAAGGCTCCTCGATGACGTCCTCGCACAGCGGCGAGCGGGTGCAGAGCGCCAGCACGGCATCGCCCCACAGCGTCGCTTTGCCATTGATGACGGCGATCGAACTGAGGCTCTGCATGATGGTCAGACCGATTTCCAGCCCGTACTGGACACACACCAGGATCGCATCTGGCTTGCCGCGGAATTCTTTCGGCACCAGGTCAGTGGCCGCGGCGCGCTGCGCCCAGCGGTCCAATTCCGCAAAGGTCTGCGGACTCATGAGGTCTTGCGCCATTCGAAAACTCCTTGTTTCGCGGGGGTGTCAGCCTCATACTTTACACCAGCCTGACAAGCAAGGGAATGACACATGGTGATGGAATCTGACTTGGTCAAAGCGCGCTATCTGGCCGACAGATTGGTCATGAAAGCGGCCGGCACCGACCTGTCGCGCATGGCGAAACAGTTGCGCCGCCTGCTCGAGCCGGGTCCGACCATGGACGAGATCCTGGCCACGGTGGCGGCGAACGACGTCAAAGCGCGGGCGAAGCTGATCGGCATCAGCCGGCAGGCCTACTACAACCTCCAGGCCGGCAAGGCGAAGCCGACCCTCGCCACCGCCCAGCGATTGAGCGAACTGACCGGCGTGCCGGTGGAAGTGATCAGGGCAGCATGACCCATCTCACGAAGTTCGCCCAACAGGTGTCCGAGCTCGAAAGCCAGATCGAGCCGTTGTTGCAAGGGCGCGACCCCGCGGTGCAGAGCGCTGTACTGGCGGACCTGCTGGCCATCTGGGTCTCTGGGCATCAGGACAAGGACAAGCGCGACGCTGTGCTCAAGAGCCACATCGACTTGGTCAAACGGTTGATCCCGGTTTACGACATGCCCGCCTACCGGAGGAGGCACTGATGGACACGCTGGTCATGCGGCGAAGTCCAGTTCCAGTTGCTGCCGGCGGCGCACCGTCCATTGCTCCGGACACTGCACCGCGTCCCATCGCTCGGCCATGCGCTGAGCGTCGTTCTGCGGGCGGTGGTGGTTCTGCCCGACGTCGGAGGAGTCGAGCGAGGCAAATGGCCAGCGCTTCCCGGCGCACTGCATGCCCCGCAGCATGTGGATCGGTGGCGTTTTGCCGAACGTCGAGATGAGCTGGTCCCACGCTTCGTCTAGCCGGCGCTCCCAGGCCTCCGACAGCACCACCGCATGCTCGCCGGCGCTGCCGATGCAGACCCGGCTCCAGCCCGCGTCGACCAGGCGGCACAGCCGGAAGATCGGCTCGTTGGTGTGCCACACTGGGCCCGTCTGGAGCTTGCCGAATGGCCATTCGGTCAATAGTGCGTCCTGGATTTGCGAGGGGGCGTCGACCTCATCGGGCGGGACTGCCCAGGTGGTCGGACAGACCAGCCACCGCTCGCACCAGGCGTAATAGCCTGGCCAATCGGTCTCGAAGCCTTGCTGCCATTTCGAGTAAGCGCCGTTGTCGAGCATTACGCTCTGGCCGATGCCGTGAACGTGCCTGATCTGCTCGGGCCGCATATGGCTGACCGCAAAGCATCGGCCGGCGAGCCGATACAGCGTGTCCAGTGGCGTGATAGGCGTGCCGTGAAAGTGCAGCGTCACTTCCGTCGCATTTTGCGGCGACCGCGGCGGGCGTTACGAAGGGCGGCGGCCACGGCCTGGTTGCGCGGGCGACCAGCCCTGATCATCTCGCGGATGTTTTGGGAGACGACTTTTTGCGAACTGCCCGATTGCAACGGCATGGGGATCGTCCTCGCTGACAAAGCGCCCGGTGACGGAGGAGCGCGGTGGGAAGGTTACCCCGAGACCATACTCCCAGAGGAAGACGCAAAAATCGTCGCCATCGGTGACCATGATCTCCCGTACCACGCCGAGCTTGGCCGAGGGGCTTTGGCTGAACGCGCACGCATCACGAATTGCAGTGCGCGCGTCAACGAACCGCGCCTCGGGCCAATACTCGCCATTAGGCAGGAATAGCCAGAGGCTGAATTCACCGGTCACGGTGCGATCCTTTTGACAGTGACCTCGGCCTTTGCGTGCCAAAACATGGCGAAGTAATCGCCGCATCCGCCGATTTCCGACTCGCACAGTATGATGGCCTTGCCGGTCAGATCGGCGGTATCGACGGCAAACCGGTTCACCGTGGCGCAGTACGGGCACTTGAGCTCCAAGGACATCATGCCGCCACCTGTTCCTTGTCCGCCTCGCGAAGCAACAGAGTTATGATCTGCTCCTTCTCATCGGTGGATAGGCTAGTGGAATACTCCAACGAACCAGAGAGCGCCGAGAACGACCAGCGTCCAGGGAACCCAGTCAGCGGGAAGAAGCGCGCCCGACCGATCGCGAGCCTCGGCTCCCGCCGCCCGCTCTCGTGCAGGGGGCACTCGTGCGCCGTGGCGAGCAGTCGCGCTTGCGCGCGTGTCAAGCTGACGGTGATAGAGTAACGGAACCACATCTGGACAGCGTCATGTCCGGGAAGTTCGTAGATGAAGACAGAGCCGCTCTCGAGATAGACTTGGTTGTTTGCGTCGGCCATTGTGAAGGACTCCTCTCGCGGGTGAGGCGGCATATGCGCCCTTCAGAACGCCGTGTCAAGCGGTCACTTGTCAAAGTCGATGATTATTTTTCTCACCCGTCCATCGCCATCGATTTCCGCCTCCACCGGATACATCCCGTCGCCAAACCCAGTGCCGACAACGACGGCCCGCACTGGCGTCGCACGGTCAGGCGCCTGCGGAATGTTGCTGTATTCGATCGCCCAAGCTTGATCGTGCTGTTCGGGCAGGTACTTCAAGAATTCCTCATAGTTCGCGCCCAGCTCTTTGCCGATCACGTAGCAGGGGTCGCCGATATAGCAGAGACCCGCGTCTACACCGATGTATCCCACGACACGCGTCTCGCGCTTCCGCGACGGCTGGCGGCCAGTCAGTGCCTGCCACTGGTGTGCCTTCCTACTCATGTCTTTTGGCCCTCTCACAGGAGTCGTCGTGTCGCGCCATATGTTGAACGTGACGCTAGTAATTGCGGGCATTTGGTTTGCTGGTGGCATTCTGGTCTCGCTCCTCACCCAAAGACGGCGACATCGCACAGCGTGGTCAGCTTCCCGTCCGGGCCGCCGACGCCGAACACTTCACAGCCCTCCTGCGCCAGAATCTCGGTGATCACTTCCAGTGCCAGTCGCAAACGATGCCCCTCGGGCGACGCGGTGTCGGTTTCCGCCGCGGCCTCCTCGAGGACCTGTTGGGCAATCTCTAAGGCCTCGGCCGTGTTCATTTCGACTGCAATGGGTCTGACCCCTTCGCGGGCAGGGTCAGTCACTGCGAGCCCGCCGATGGAGATAATAATTTCGCCAGCGAGGATATAGCCGCGATTGGGATTCTCGTTTTCTTCGTCGTCGTGAACTTGCCAGTTTTCACGATTGTCGAGACAGTTTTCCAGCACGTCGCGCGCAATCATGCTGAGATCCATCGGCAGCGTGAATATCGCCGGATAGACGACATCGTTTGCGTCGGTCGCCTCGATTAATCGCGACAGCCGCTGTGCGGCCCGGATCTCTCGATCGTCGTCCTTCACCTCGGCCATACCCTCGGCCATGGAGTGATAGATGCCGTGGGCGTTACGGTTTCGTATGAGGATGGTGGTCATTGACGAGGTTCCTTTCGCGGTTGGTAAGCGACATCGGAACGCAACGCTTTTGGGGCTAACTCCGCCACCAGCGTGCAGATGGCGGCCAAGGACACCACCACGTACGGCTCCCCTTTCACGACTCTGGTTCCGACGTATGTCGCTGGGTCGAGTTCCCGTAGCCGAGCAAGGATGCGCTTTTGGAGTGACCGCGGGATGGTGCCTACCCCCATTACATACCCCTTGGCTCGAGGTGCCTGCCGCGCCAGACGAACGGCAGGTCTTCTGCCCTAATTTCCTCCTCCGGGCCGTCGTCCTCGAGCACCCTTGGCTCGGTGGCGCGTTTCCCGGCCCT
>Ga0126381_100001421_pt1 | contig 25769 bp, 18 predicted proteins | sample PanSoiMetPlot_28_FD_96465 | JGI IMG/M metagenome (GOLD analysis project Ga0126381, IMG submission 96465) | Tropical forest soil microbial communities from Panama - MetaG Plot_28 | ecosystem: Environmental > Terrestrial > Soil > Tropical forest > Bulk soil | place: Panama | collected 2016-02-17
CGGCAGGTGCGCTTGAACAAGCCGCGCGGGAATGCGAAACCACGCACCTGCTGGACCCTGAGCTTCCCTCGGGCGCGTGTTATGTGCTCTATATACACATGGGGGATCTAGCCAGGGCTCGTCAGGAAATCGAACGCTCACCGGGGGAGTTCAGCACGATGATGTTGGGGCAGGTGCTTGTGCGTGAGGGAAAGGTAGAAGAAGCCCTCCCTAAACTGAAATTGATACCTGGTGGCCAGAATTTCGAGTTGCTCCGCGCGTGCTGGCCGGATTCGGCTGCCCCGAAGTGTGCCGAAGCATCCAAGGCGTCAGAAGCTAGTTTCCGCAACATCGCTTTCACCGATGCATGGTATTTTGGGGGGGCCATGCAGGCTTTTGTAGGACAGAAAGAAGCTGCCGTCCGTTTGCTGCGCGCCGCGTCCGAGCATAGCCTTTGTGTCTATCCTTCAGTAGATCGTGATCCCTTATTCAACGGAATTCGGGATTTACCTGAATTCAAAGCGGTACGTCAGGCTGGCATCGAATGCCAGAATCGGTTCGCGCCTTACGCCGCAATTCAAATCCAATAGAATCTGACTGCTATAACAGGCCAGAGCCATCCCCAATGGAGGCTCTTTCTATTTTCCTCGGGCCGCAGGTGCGGAAATCTGACATCCGGTTTCTGCAGATCCTCGTCGTCTACTGACGCACAAAGTAATCGCAATTGCGGCTAGCATCGAGCCTGTCTGCAAAGCAAAGGGAAACCAGCCTCCTATCGCCGTCTTGGACACGCTAAACAGTTCCCACCATAGATTCAGGAAGATATGGAGGCCGATGGGAAACCAAAGGTTTTGCCAACGATGGACTAGCCAGCCCAGCACTACAGCTCCCGAACCTGTCAAAAGGAATAGGCCGGCCTTTTCAGCGAAGTGCTGACCCTTTTCGATGTGGCCTATTCCAAACAGCAAAACCTGTGGCCATACGATCAACCAAAATGGCCAGCGCGTCCCACGCTGAAGGGCTCGCGTTCCGAAGCCCCGAAATTCAACTTCTTCAACGATAGGCGAGAAGACGGTCAGAAAGATTACGCTGAGTGACTGCATGTGCGGCGTAACCCCGCGGGTCCAGGCGAAGCCAACAAGCATCGGCAACGACGCCAGAAAACCAAACGCCAGACCCGGAAAAGGGGATAGGTTCAAGCCGAGCTCGCACGCCACCCCTTTCCAACTTCTCGATCGCAACGTCCATACTGCCACGGCGCACAAAGCAACGCCGCCGAGCTTATCAATACTCTCAGACACGTAAAACGCATGATCTTTATATAGGCCGCGATACGTTTGGAAACGCGCAAGAATCTCGTGCAGCCAGTTCACGATCGCAAGTATCGCGACCATAGAAATAGCAAACACCCAAGTCCGATCTCGCCTGGCGGTCAAAGTTTCGTTTGTCATGGGCAAGTCCCTGCGATTCCGAGCCTACTAATGTAGCAGCGTTTCGTTTCTACGCATTATTTTCCAGCGTTACCACAGTTGAGTGCGGGGAAGTAAGCGTATCCACAAGGACCAGTCGCCGTCGCTGATAGCTACGCGAAGTCGCAGGTCGTCTCGGATTTCCGGATCGGGTGAACCCTAGATACGCACTTATTGCAGCTCCAGGGCCAAACGGAAGACCGAAAAGCTTGACGGAGCCAGGTATTTGTTTTTCACGATGTCGCGCCAACACTGGCGGTCATGGCTGGATTCGGCCTGCGACAACTGACAGGTGACAATTGAATCTTCCGCGCGGAATATCGCGGTCGAGGTTTTTCTTCCCGGGAATGTCGCTATCGCTCAGATTGGAGCCAAGGCCAGTATCCCCTGTAGACGAAATACAATGAAGCATTTCTGCGTCTTCGCGTTCGTCTTATTTGTCTTCACTCCAGGCATATTTGCGCAAGATGAAGCCCCGGTGCTCAAGATAGAAGCGAAAAGCGCCTTTGTGTGGGGAGAGGACGCTCCTTCGGGCGCCGTTTCTTCTAGCGTCCAAGACCCGCTTACAGGCAATACCATCCACAAATTGAACTATCGAGGTGTGGAGGTGAGTTCGCGCATGGGATTTGAGGGCGCCGGCATGAACGAGCGAGGCACTTTTCTGAATTACACGATAACGGTTGTTAACAGCACGGATTCAAAACTGTCACTGCGGTACGGTGGAATCAGCGTTGATGGGTACACGGCCTCACCACTCAAATTGGTCCGTGCCGGCAAGGGATTCAACAAGAAAGAGATCCGCGACGGCAAGCAGGACTTGGTGGAGATTGGAAGAATACACTGCATCACGAGCGGGTTTCTTTCCAGTGACAATTTCTTTTCGGCAGACACAACCTCTGAGGTTTTCAACGTCCCTCCCGCCGCCGCATTGACCGTCTCTTCTGCCATTAAGGACCCTCGCAGAGATCATGCAATTCTGTGCTCAATTGCGGGTTGCTATCCTACTGGAACAATAAGATATTACGTTCGGGTTGAGAATTTTGACTACGTGTTCGTCTGGTCTGGCCGATCTGCGGTGTATTGTGGCCAGGCAAAGTAGCACGAGATATCCGGACCTGTCCCGCTTGTCTGTAGTTCGCAGAGAGAAGCTCTCTGAATGAGGAGCAGATTTCGCGGTAACCGACCCCCTGCTTCAATCCAACGCCAAGCCTTAACGACGTTCGCTAGGAGGGCGTCTCGAGACGCAGTTCGACTTCAACCGAAACAGCTGGCTTTTTATCTCAACGCACAATCCCGAAAGGCGTCCCGAATAGGCCGCGAATAAGGTCACCTCTTACGTCAATTGAAGCGCGGCACAGGTCCTAATCCGGTGCCACCGGTTGGGTTTCCATTCTCGGATACGCCCGCGCAAACGCGAGAAACATAACAGCGAGGATAAGAAACTCCAGTGCACTGGCCTCGGTTCCCCGCGGGCCGCCTGTGAGCCACTCGGGCCCGTGATAGGACACATTCAGCAGATGTCCAGTAAGGCTCTGACCGTTATTTCCGGTGTTAGGCTGTGCGAACAGTATCATGTCCGCGTAGTCGGACATGGCATGGAATCCGATCGCGAACCACAGGGTCCCGGTGCGCCTCAACGTGAAACACCAGAACAATCCGAAGAGTCCCACGCTCAGGCCGTCCATCCAGTTCTCCATGGGCTTGAAAAAATAGTGGACGGCACCGAAGATGGCCGACAACAGAACGGCCGCTGGCCAGAAGCCCATTCCTCCCGTCAGCGCGGCCTGCGAATAGCCGCGGTAAGCGAATTCCTCAGCGAAGCCGAGCAACAGGAAGGCTGCCGCCCAGAGCAAGGCCGATTTGAGAAAGAATTGCCCATGCATGGCCACACCCTCGAAAGAAACGGCGCCGAGCAGCCTAAGGAAAATGACCATGAGCAACGATGCGACGAGCCCCCACAAAGTGCCTTGCCAGAAATGCTTGTTAAACCTTGCCCGCCATGGGAGGCCATAGTCCGAAAATGTCCGCCGTTCGATCTTCGACATGATCCACGCGGCGAGAAGTGCGGCTGCAAAACTCAGCGCGCCATCAAGCAGGAAATCTCTGGGGAACCACCCGACATGCTCTTGATAGTGGAAAAGTACCGTCAAAAACCAGAAAAACAGCTTACTGAAACCGAACAGCAGAAAAACAAAAATCACAAAGCGCCAGCCTGCTCGAATTCCCTGAGGGCCCACAAAAATGGTCTTCATCGTGGATTCCCCGAGCGATTCATCAGGCATTCGTATAACGGCGCTGAGCTTCCTAGGCGCCAGCAATCTATCACGCTGGCTCGGCACCGTTCAATCGAGCTGCCAGGCGATAGCCCTCGCATGCAATTCTTCCATAATCAGGCACGGTAAGAGCCTGGACCGGTTTATGTCGGTTGATTGTTCTTGCGCCGGTTAGGGCAACACGACGTACCGATTCACCATTCCGCCAGAGTTGTGAAAGGAAACGTGGCAGTGGAAGAGCCAGACGCCCGGATCATCTGGCATCATGTCCGCAGTAACCATTTGCATCGGCGCCATAAAAGTCACGTCGGTTCGCATCTGGCTGACGACCAAAGTGTTCCCGTGCCAGTGGGGTGTGTGGAAGTCGAAGTCATTGATGCCACTGAAAAGATACCAGCGGACGTGTTCTCCCTTGTGCATCGTGACGGCGCGTAGCGGCATGCTGCCGTACGAAAACCCATTGATGGAAAACCGGACGAAATAGGGATAGGCGGCATTGGCACTGATCGGGGTGGGTTCCATCGGCAGAGGTATTTCCGTGCCAAGGTAAGGCAAGTTATGCTCGCCGTGCCAACTGTCTTCCTCGTGGGTCGTGCCGAACATGACCACGAATTCGCGGTCCATGTCTTTGGGCGAGCCATCGGGGTTGGCATGTCCGCGGGCAGTGATGATCATCGGTCCCATGAGACCAGAGCTGGGATCGCGGTATTCGTCGGTGTGGGAGTGATACATCCACAAGATGGAGCTGGTGTCGCCGGCGGCAGGGCCGGCGCGCTCGGGAACCTGCCAGGTGTAGATGTGCGTGCCGCCGGGAGGAACAGAGTCGTCGGACTTGTCAGTTCCCGAGGTTCCGTCCTGATAGGGCGCGCCTTCAGAATCCTTGTTGTAAAAGACACCATGAGGATGAATGGAATGCGGATGGCGGGCGTTGTTTCGGAAGACGACTTTGATGGTGTCACCGACTTCGGCTCGAATGAGCGGGCCGAGGAAACCAAGGTGTTCCCATTCGGGCCCGCGCTTTTTCAGCGTTTTGAATGTGTCGTCGGTGTATTCACGGTAAAGCGTTTTCATGTAGGCGGTGGGCACGGGCTTTTCCACGCGCGCACCACCCGGAGCGGGATTTGCAAAGAAGCCGAGCGACTGGAAGGGCTCACCAGTTATCCCGTTCACGCCAGTGTAAACATAATCCCATATTACGTCGTCCGCGGCGACGTAATAGGTACGGGTTACTCCGGCACCAGCCGACCGCGAAGGGCCACTGCCAGAATCCATCTTCATCGACTGGCCGAATGCAGGGAACGGAAGCGTAGAAACTGCGACCAACAGAATCAGAAAACGAGGGTTGCCAGAGTACATAGTGCCTCCTCGCAGTATGAATCCAGAGTACGAAATGCAACCGAGTGAGAGGCCCAAAGTGTGCGCGGATTCTACTCGATGAAATCGCACGGAGTCCACACGCACTAGCGGTATCAGTGGTATCTCGGCTTCACGGTTTGATTGCGTTATAATGCGCGGCAATTATGGACCTGGCCGCGGGCAGTAAACTCGGGCCCTATGAAGTCGTCGGTCCGATCGGTGCCGGCGGCATGGGCGAGGTTTATCGTGCTCGCGACACCCGCCTGGATCGCTGCGTCGCGCTAAAAATCCTTCCCGCACATTTTTCCTGTTCCCCAGAACTGAAGAGCCGCTTTGAGCGCGAAGCGCGCACCCTTTCCTCAGTTTCCCATCCCCATATTTGCCACCTCTATGACGTCGGCTCGCAGTCCGGAACCCACTTTCTGGTCATGGAATTATTGGATGGTGAGACACTGGCGGCGCGCCTGCGCAAAGGTGCTTTCACTTCGAGCGAAGTCTTCAAAATCGGCATGGAAATCGCCGACGCATTGGCCAGTGCACATCGCCTCGGCTTGGTGCACCGCGATCTGAAACCCTCAAACATAATGCTCACCAAGACCGGTGCAAAACTGATGGACTTCGGCTTGGCCAAGCCCACCGTGCATCCGGTTTCTGCGCCTAGCGGAAGTGCTCCCACAATTTCGGCCGAGACTCTGACCACCATGCACAGTCCCGGTTCGCCGATCACTTCGGTGGGAGCGATCGTCGGCACCGTCCAATACATGTCGCCGGAACAACTCGAAGGCGGGGATGCAGACGTCCGCAGCGACCTTTTCGCATTCGGCGCGGTGCTCTATGAGATGGCCACGGGGAAACGGGCCTTCGAGGGCAAGTCGTACATGGCGGTCGCTTCCGCCATTTTGCATAAAGAGCCCGCGCCCGTCAGCACCATCAGGCCAACGTCTCCGGCCGGATTGAACTACATCATTTCCACTTGCCTCGCCAAGGACCCCGACGACCGTTTCCAGACCGCCCACGATGTCAAGCTGCAACTGAGTTGGCTAGCTCAACCGGGCAATGTCGTAGTGAAAAGCGATAGGCCTTCCCGCATTTCGTTCCTCGCCGGCAGCTTGCTGGGTATCGGGCTTCTCGCCGGTTTCGGTCTTGCAGAATTCCCTGGAAACCATGGCCGCCCCACCAGCGAAGTTCTTCGCCTGACCGTGCCCCTACCAGACAAACACGAACTTTCCGCAGATACCACGATGTCTCTCGCGATTTCGCCAGACGGCAAACGGCTGGGTTACGTCGCGGCGGAAAGCGGACTCTCGCACCTATACACTCGCCGGCTCGATCAGTTCGATCCCGTACTAATTCCCGACTCCGAGGGCGCTTCTTTTCCTTTCTTCTCTCCCAACGGAGACTGGGTGGCCTTCTCTAGTCAAGGCAAACTCAAAAGAGCTCCTGCGGACGGAGGCGTTCCGGATGTCATAACCGAAATGCCTTCGCTTTTTGGAGGAGTCTGGACACCGAAGGACGTGATCGTGGTATCGGTACCAGGCATGGGGCTGGCCACAGTTCCGGCCAGCGGCGGAACGCTCCAGCGGATACCTGTGGCAACCAAGGATCTGGTCTATCCACAGGGCCTCGTCTGGCTGGCTGGCGGCGAATGGGTGGCGTTCACGGATTTCCTATCGTCCCGCCGCAGCTTGGTGGCAGTAAAGCTAAGCTCGGGTGAAGTTCGACCGCTTCTCGAAAACGCTACCAGCGCCTCGTTTTCGGCTGGACACCTCCTCTATTACCAGGGTGGCGCGGCCTGGGCGGTCCCCTTTAGCTCTGATAAGGTCCAGATCTTGGGCAATGCGTTCCAGGTTGATTCTGGCATCGACGAAGAGAATTACATTGCGCAGGTCACGGCATCGCGGGACAACGTTTTCGCTTACGCGCCCGGCTTCCCCGGCAACTCAGCGCGAAACCTTTTTCTGGTGGATCGCAAAGGGCAGGAAAGGAGCTTGGATTTACCGCCGAAAGACTATATTGATCCGGCTTTTTCTCCGGACGGCAAACGTATCGCTGTCATCATTCGAAGCCTTCAGCAACTGGAAATCATCGATCGCGAACGTAGTGCCGTAACCAGTTTAGCTGCGAATCATTCGAGCTTCGCGCCCGTCTGGCTACCCGACGGCAAAAGCCTGCTCCTGGACATTTCGCGCAGTTATTTGTCTTCGAATCCATCCGATCAGCGCGGCATTTATCAACTGTCCGTCGATGGCGCTTCGGAGCCCCAACTCTTGCGGACTACACCGCAGATCAGCCACGTAACCTCAGTCGGCGGAGACCGCGCCGCCGTGATGGTCAGCGACCCGACCACCAATACGGATATCTGGCTGCTCGGTTTGCGCCAGCCGTACGAGATGCGCCCCTTCAAGCAAACCACGGCCGTCGAGCGGCAAGGCTCGCTCTCGCCGGATGGACAGTGGATCGCCTACGCGTCAAATGAATCGGGCCGCTCCGAAGTGTACGTAGAGCCGGTGCCGGGGCCCGGCGGCCGCCGGCAGATCTCCCCCGAGGGAGGTAATCAGCCGCGCTGGGTGCGAAACGGCCGCGAAATCACCTATCGCAACGGAACCAAGATGATGAGTGTTCCCGTACAGATCCAGCCGACGTTTCAAGCGGGCAAGGCCGCCGTGCTGTTCGATCGCAAGTTCGATCCAGGAGCCGCTGTTTCCGGTTACGACGTTTCTCCCGATGGCCAGACCTTTGTCATGACGCGCTCCGAACACGACAATCCGACCCAGATTCGTGTGGTGATGAACTGGTCTGCCGGCAAACGGGCACAAAGATAATCTCCGCTCTGTCTGTTCCTTCAACAACCATGACGCCGTTCCGAGATTGTTTTGCTTGGCGAAATGTTTGCTGTAAGATGCGCTTAATCTCCAACTCTGGGCCTCCGTCAATTCACACGGAAGGACAATCCGATGAAAAAACTAGCCGCCATCCTTACTCTTGCACTCTTCACTGTGGGGTTGCCCGTCGTCGGGGGCCAATCACAAGGCACCGCGAAGAAGGTCATCGCCATGCCCGCGCCTGGGCCATCCGAGGGTCTGCTCAAACAATGGAATAACATCGGTCGCAAGTTGATCACGATGGCCGAAGATTTTCCGTCAGATAAGTACGACTTTAAGCCGGCACCCACGACCCGCAGCTTTGCGGATCGGCTGATCCATGCTGCCGCCGCGAATTACTATTTCACGAACCTTGCGATGGGCCAGAAGCCGCCGAGTGAAGAGGAGCCTTCACGTGACAAGTTCAAGGACAAGGCTGCGCTCATCGCTTACGTCAGAAAGTCGTTTGCGGACGGAGCTGCAGCAATTAGGGCCAAAGGCGACAAGGGCCTAACGGACTCAGTCATTGATCCCTTCGCCGAAGATAATCCTGAAAATGCCGGTAAGTACCAGATCCGGCTGGTGGACTTGGCCTACAGCCTGGTAGAGCACTCCGGCGAGTGCTATGGCCAGTTAACCGTCTACTATCGGGCCGCCGGAATCGTCCCGCCCGAATCGCGACCCGTCAGTTAGTCGTAAGGTTCAAGAGGGCAGTGGCCACATTCTTGGAATGATTCGTGGCGCTGGATCGCTTGATCGAGTGAACCGCCGGTTCTAAACAGAGAAGATTTGGACGATGGAAGGTCTGGTTTGGATTTCGACGGAAAGTTATTCGACAGCAGCAAGCGGACTCATAATTCAGTTTGCCCTTCTCTGTGCGGACTTGAACCGAAAACAATCACACTTTATGACACTCGCTTTGGCGCCGCTTTCCCGCTCAACGCCGCGTCAGTGCATACTGAAATGGCCGCTCGCGTACTCCTCCTCAGTCCCACAGAATAAGGTCAGTTCAGATGCGACAGGAGAAGACCTAAAGCGCACGCCTTACGCGCCTTACCGGGTAGGGTGGTTATTCGCGGAGCTGGCCTAGAAAGTTGTTTCCTCCATCGTGGGTTTGCTCAACAAATGGTAGGCCAGGCAACAGCAGAGGGTAACTCTCGAACCGACGGATGGAGTTCCGGTACTTGCCGGTAATCATCCTGTGACCTGGCATTTTTACCAGTACTACACCTGGTCGTAGCCTTTTAATTTGAGAACGCTTTCTAGAGTGGAGCAGCATTTGTGTCTCTCGAACCGGGTTATTGTCGATGGGATTGCTCGCTAACCTCAAGCTTCGCAAGAAACTGCTGATCGCGCTGGCACCTCTCATGGTGATGGTCTTCTTTGCCGGCCTGTATGGTTCTTACGAAAGTAAGCGAATAGATTCTTTATACAGCCAGCTCATTGACAAGGAGATTAGGGCAGTCCATTACACTGACGTCGCTCGTGCTCTTAACACGCGGTATGGGTTTTACCTCTTTCGGCTCGTCAGTGAGCCTAGCCCCGATCGTGCGCGTATGGTGGACGCCGAACTGGAGAATTGCTACAGCGAATACAAAGCTCGCCTTGCGGAGGCTTCGCGTTTATATCCCGCCTACGAAACGCAAATCCGTGGTGCAGTGGCTCTCTTTGACAAGGCCGTCCTCGATACACGCCCCGTGCGCTCTGCTGTACTCGCCAACGAGAAGGAGAAAGCCGCCCAGCTCATACAGGCGGGCGTAGTGAATGAATTGGAGCAGTCGCGCGATCGAGCCGTCGAGGTCTCTGATGAAATGCAAAAGGCCGTCTTCCAGCGCTCAGACGAACTTACGGCCAAAACTCATCGCACCATCTTAATCACTGTAGCGGTGATCGTGTTCGGTATTCTGGCGTCTTTCGGTATTGGCTCGTACTTGCTCAACGTTGACGTTGTCCATGAACTCTGGTCGGTCCGCGACACGATCCAGTCGCTAGCCGCTGGCAATCTGGATTCTCCCATTCCATTTGCCGACCGGCCCAACGAGATTGGAGAAATCGGACGATCTCTTCGTAGTTTGCAAGGCGGCGCAAGGGAGCGCGAAACCTATTCGTGGGTTAAAGCGCAGGTTGCTGCGACCGGCGTCCGGCTTCAGTCGGCCGACGATTTTTCGTCCTTTGCTTCGAACCTTCTCTCGAGTATCTCCGAATCTATAAATCTCCTCTACGGCGCATTCCATCTTGCCGATGACTCCCGCACGCGTCTGACCCGGGTTGGCATGTTTGCGGTTGAAGGTCGGCCGGAGTCAGCTTCTTGCCGTCTCGGTGAAGGCATGATTGGTCAAGCTGCCCTCGAGAAGCGCACGCTCGAGGTCTGTCCCGCGTCGGGTCATAACCTTGTAGTTTCCACCGGCATTGGAATCGTCACTCCTGCCAGGCTTCTCTTCGTGCCCGTGATCAACAAAGAAGTTTTGATTGGCGTTCTCGAACTCGCCACGATCGCTCCGCTTTCCGAGCGCCAGCAAGCTTTCCTGGAAACCTTAATTCCTTCCGTCGGGATGAACGCACAATTGCTTTCCCGTAGTTTGGAAACCCGCAGCCTCCTGGAGCAAACCCGCGCACAGGCCGAGTCACTGGCTGTCTCGGAACGCCAGATTCTCGCTCGCAAGGAAGCACTTGAAGCGAGCAACCTCGCCTTGGAAACCTCGCAAAAGGAACTGCGGCAGGCCAAGGAAGTCGCCGAGGCAGCTACCAGAATCAAATCCGAATTCCTCGCGAATATGAGTCATGAGATTCGCACTCCCATGAATGCCATCATCGGAATGTCACATCTCGCACTAAAAACGGATCTCAGTCCACGCCAGATGGGGTATCTCCGCAAGATTCAGCAATCCAGCCAACACCTCTTGGGTGTCATTAATGACATTCTGGATTTCTCGAAAGTCGAAGCGGGCAAGCTGACGGTCGAATTCGTCGATTTCGATCTCGATAAGGTTTTAGAGAACGTCAGTGACTTGATTTCCGAGAAAGCGACGGCCAAGGGGCTCGAGCTGGTCTTCGACCTTGATCCCGCGGTTTTCCACTGTCCCAAGGGTGATCCTCTGCGCTTAGGACAAATCCTGATTAATTTCTGCAACAACGCGGTGAAGTTCACCGACCAGGGAGAGATCGTCGTAAAGACTGAGCTGCAGAGTGAGGATGAGCAGGGCCAGCTGGTGCGGTTTTCCGTCATCGACACGGGCATTGGTCTCACCGAGGAACAAATGGGACGCCTCTTCCAGGCGTTTGAGCAGGCAGATACTTCTACCACCCGGCGTCACGGGGGCACTGGACTGGGCCTGGCAATTTCCAAGCGGTTAGCGCAATTGATGCGCGGCGAGGTTGGTGTAGTAAGCCAGCCCGGAAAGGGCAGCACATTTTGGTTTACGGCTTACTTGGGCAGAGGGGATACAAGCTTCCCCCGCCTTACACGCACAGATTTGCGAGGCTCTCGCCTTTTGGTCATCGATGACAACGCCCAAGCGCGCGAAGCTCTCACGAGCATGCTCACGACGATGACCTTCCTGGCCCTTGAAGCTCCCTCTGGCCAGCAGGGAATCGAGATGGTCCGCCAAGCCGACGAGCAGGGCAAACCTTATGATGCAGTACTTGTTGATTGGCAGATGCCCGGTCTGGATGGTATCGAGACCGGCAAGCGCATTCGTGCATTACCAAACCTGCGTTCGCAACCCCGTCTCATCATGGTGACCGCTTACGGCCGGGAAGAGGTCTTAAAACGAGCCGAAGAGGTCGGCTTCGAGAACGTACTCATCAAGCCTGTCACGCCTTCGATGTTGCTCGATTCAATCGCACAAGCTGTGGGCAGTGCCAAGGCCACCGATCGTCCATCCGATTCCAGGGTATCCGCGGTGCGAGACCTGACGCCTCTTTCCGGAGCGCGCATTTTGCTCGTGGAAGATAACGAAATCAACCGCGAGGTCGTCGTGGGGCTGCTCGAGGACGCCGGCGTGCGCATCGATCAAGCCGAGAATGGAGAGCGCGCCGTCCAAATGGTCGAGCGCAGCGATTATGACCTCGTGTTGATGGACATGCAGATGCCGGTACTGGACGGTGTAGCTGCCACCAAAGCCATTCGTGCGGACCCGCGCTTCACTTTGCTACCCATCATCGCCATGACCGCGAACGTCATGGCCGGCGACCGCGAGAAGTGTCTCCAAGCTGGTATGAACGAACATATTCCCAAGCCGATTGATCCGGACCAACTCTTCGACGCGTTGCTGCGCTTCATTCGTCCCCATGCCACTGCGGCTGCGGCCGCCAACGAAAGCGGCGCACTTATTTCCCCAGCGGTCGCACAGTCGGATTCCCTCGTGATCTCTGGAATTGCCACTGGCGACGGCCTCAGACGTGCTGGAGGCAATCGCAAGCGCTACGAATCGCTACTCTCGCTGTTCGCTGCCTCTCAGGCCAACAGCGTATTAGCGATCCGCGCCGCACTCGCAGCAAATGATTCAGCCACTGCCCAGCGTCTGGCCCACTCCCTGAAGGGTGCATCCGCGAATCTCGGCGCCACCGCGTTGGCCGAATCCGCAGCCCAAGCCGAGGCGGCTATCCAGTCGAACCAATCCGCCTCCGACGTCCTGGAAGCACTCTCCAAATCGCTAGACGCCACCACCGCAGCCATCCGCTCCGCTCTGGCGGCGCAAAGCCAGACGCCAGCCGCTGTTAATGGTGATCCCGCCGCGGTGGCTCAGCCACTTGCGCGCCTGAAGAAGCTCCTCGAGTCCGACGACGGAGATGCGTCCGACTTTGTTCTAGACGCCAGGCCTCAGCTCTCAAGAGTCTTGACCCCAGCGGAACTCGACAGCCTCGTTGTCCAGGTCGGCAATTTCGCCTACGCCGACGCGCTTCGGTCCCTTTCGGGTATCGCCGCACGCTTGTCTCTCACTCTGGAGTGACTTATGTCCGTTGCTTCCGCAGCCCAAAAGCTGATCCTCATCGTTGACGATACTCCCACAAACATCGGCGTCATCTCGGGCGCGCTCAAGGACGCGTACAAAACCAAAATCGCCACCAACGGCCAGAAAGCTCTGGCTCTCGCCTCCGCCGAGGACAAGCCCGACCTGATCCTTCTCGACGTCATGATGCCCGAAATGGATGGCTATGAAGTGTGTTCCCGGCTGAAGGCCGATCCGGCAACGCGTGAAATACCGATCATTTTTCTGACCAGCCAAACCAGTGCCGACGATGAGACCCATGGTTTCGAGGTCGGAGCGGTGGACTACGTCCACAAACCGTTTTCTCCCGCCGTGGTTAAGGCCCGTGTGCGTAGCCACATCCTTCTTCGCGAAGCGCGAGCTCAGCTTGCCGAACAGCTCCTGGCTCTCAACACGGAACTTGAGATGGCTCGCAGGATTCAGCTCTCCATTCTTCCGCACGAACTGCCGAAGCTTGGCGGGCTCGATATCGCGGTCCGCTTCCATCCAATGGCATCCGTCGGCGGGGACTTCTATGACTTCATTCACGTCGACGACAAGCATCTCGGCATCCTGCTCGCTGATGTTTCGGGACACGGCCTTCCTTCCGCTCTCATCGCATCGATGCTTCAGGTGGCCCTCACCGCTCAGGTCGATCATGCCTCCGAACCGGGCAAGGTTCTGGCGGGATTGAACAAGGCCCTTTGCGGCAAGTTCACCGAGAATTTTGTGACCGCCGCGTATATTTACTTAGATATGGACAACCAACGGATCCGCTACGCTGGCGCGGGTCACCCGCCCGTCGTGCGGTGCCTGGGTTCGAATTCCAAGGCCGGCACAATATTGGAGAATGGGATTGTTTTAGGGATGGTGGATGAAGCCACATACGAAGCGCTCGAATTTCCTCTGGAGTCAGGCGATCGCTACGTGCTTTACACTGACGGTATCGTTGAAGCAGCCAATCCCAACGCCGAGCTGTATGGGACCGACCGCTTGATGCGTCTTGTGGAAGAAAAACACCCCCTGAATACAGGGCAAGTGGCCGACGCGATTCTCAATGAGGTCACCGACTGGATCGGACCGTCATCAACTCCGGTTCAACAAGACGACATGACACTGTTGCTCTTCGACTTTCGAGTTCCTCATCATTCTTAGCGGTTAGGTGGATCATGGACGTGTATCAGAAACTCTCCTTAGCCATGACCCGGTTCGCGCAGAAATCGGGTACGGTGACCAAGAACGACGGACGCGCTTCTCACTATGATGACCAAGCCTGGGTCCAAACAGTCGCTCGCAGTGACGAAGATCTCAGCGAGGAGGAGTGGCATCACTACTGGGGCGTCAACGTCCACGCCATTTTTTTACTGTACACCTCGGGCGCTCACCTCAACTCGCGCACATTTCACCGTGCGCGCATCGGTGAAGCATTTCGAGACGGGCGTCGGTTGAAGAGAATCATTAACGGTCGGGAGGCAACTAGATGAAACGCCAACCGCTACGCTTGCTGCTTTCCGTTTCTTTGACACTTTCCTTCTTGCTGGGCGTTGAGGCAAAACTTGCCGCCGGGCAAGAGACTCCTGCGGATCGGCCTGCTTCATCCCAGAATACTTCGCAGGGACAACAGAGTTCTGCCCAGCCGGACCGAAGTGTTTCGCTCCAGAAATTGCCTGAGAATATCTTTCAGGACCAGAAAACAATCTTCTTGTTACCGATAGAGCTCGGGAAAGGAAAACACTGGTGGCCAACCATCGCTGTGACGGGCGTGACCGCTGGCCTGGTGGCTTCGGATCCCTATACGGCGCCCCCATTCCGCACGACAAGCAGCTTCGACGGATTCAATCGGGTGTTTAGCAGTGCCAACACCGGGCTATTCATTGCGGCCGTTCCCGCCGCGATGTACGGCGTGGGTTGGCTCACTAAAGACTCATACGCGAAAGACACAGCGCTCCTAGCCGGAGAGGCGGTTGCGGACGGTTTTATTCTGGCTATTCCGTTCAAAGGAATTACCGCAAGAAAGCAGCCGCTAGATTACCTTGGAAATGGGCCTTATTCGGATAGCTTTTTCAATGGATCGCACAATCCGTTTAGCTCTGGCGGGTTCTACTCGGCACACGCCATGGCGGCCACGGCCGTTGCCACTATTATCGCAAGACGCTATAGGAAGCACCGCTGGGTTCCCTACGCAGCTTATGGGTTGGCTGGTGCAATTAGCCTTTCCAGAATCACGCGAAACGACCACTTCCCAGGCGATGTGTTTTTTGGTGCAGCCATGGGCTATGTGATTTCCAGATACGCGGTGCTTCCTGCTCGAAACTGAGATCGGGCCTTTCCCCCTCGCATGAGTCATATTCTCTTGCCGGCTTTGGGTTGTTAGGGACTGCCAAGAGCAGGAGGTTCCGTCAGCGGGATATCCACGGTAATTGGAAAGTGATCCGATAAAGACTCGTCTGGTGCGTTGTTGAGTTCCATGAGTGTCCAGGCAAAGTGTGGCGCGAATTGATACTTTCCCCCTGGCTTGCGAGAATCGGTGGCAAAGCCTTTTACAAAAAACCAGTCGAGCTTATATTCACCAACTAAACCCCCATAGGTTTTGGCCAGCGCAAAGGTGTAGCGAAAACCCTTGCCGCTTCTTTGATTGGAATCACTTAGGGTCCCCCCTCTGGCCTCTGCACTGCGCAGGCTCTCGCCGCGGAAATCGAAGACGTATCCGTCGTCAAACTTAAACTTCGCGTGATCATCGAACAACTTTGCTTCTTTCTTTCGGGAGACCAGCGGCACATCAAAACCCGTGGGATCATTCTTGTTGCGCATCATATTGACCGGCATAAGCAAGATTGTGGGTGCACCAGTGGACCATTTGACGGCAGCGACGGCCCACTTGTCATAATCTTTGACGCGGTCCGAGAGAACCTTGGAAACAGAGACCGGCGCGTTGTCGGCCCCTGTGGTGTTCAAGTCACCACCAAGGACAACGGGATTGTGATCGCCACGGATCCATTCGAGGATCTGGATGGCCTGTTTCTCGCGACAGCCGGGCTTGCACTTGTTCTCGAGGTGAGGAGCGACAACGGTGACAGCGCCCGTGGGGGATTCGGGCACGGCCAGTTCAGCGAACAAGACTGTGCGTCCGCCGCGGCGGACTTCACGGGCAATTCTCTCCATGAAGGCGAGATTAGCGCCCTTGCGGCGTCCGGCCTCCAGCTTGGAGATTTCCTTTTTTTCACTGGCATACCAGTCATAGCAAACAGGAAGCGGTCGCAGAGTGGCTTTACGGATGGGGTAACGGCTCAGGATTGCGGTTCCATGCATGCCAAGGTAACGAGACTCATCCACATCAAAGGATTTTTGAATGTCGGCCTGGGCCTCCTTGTCTTCCATCTCCACCTTTTCTAAGCCAAGATTCAGGGGATCAACTTCCAGGAACTCGACGCCGTAGGCATAGTTCATGTTGAGAGCCTTGGCGAGATCGCGCGCGACATCGCGGTAGTCGGTGCGAGTCACACCATAGTCGACTTCGTTGAAAATAAGAAGATCGGCGCGCTGAATAATATCGAGTTGCTCTTTGACTGTTTTGAGTTGGTCAGGCGTGAGAGGTTTTGACTTGGGATCTTTCTTTTCGCTAAGGACCTGGTCAAACTTTTCCGGCTCCGAGAGGGCGATGCGAATGGGATCGAAATGAATACCGCGTTCAATGTTCCAGTAAATCGCACGAAGGAACGGACCCAGTTCCGAGGAAGAAGGATGTTTTGGCTTTGCGCCATTCAAATAGGCCTCGTTGCTGACAACAGGAGTAGTAAGAACACGCTCAAGTTTTTCAGCCAGCGGCGTTGAAGTAGGGTCGTTCTTTTCGAGGTTTACGAGTTCCTCGAAGGTCAACAAATCAGGCTTTGAGAAGCGGACGTAATCGGCCTCGGCCGCCGTGCCGAAATGGGCTGCGGCGAGCCCGAAGAGAGAGAAGAGAGCCGCTACAATCGAGCCGGCACAAAGCAAGGTTATCTGGCCCCTGATCGCCATGCGCATTGGGCGCGGCATCGTTTGATTTCCTAGGTGCGAATACTGCAGGGCGGCCGCATCACCACCAGCCACCTCACTAAATCTCTTCCCGCAAGAACCAAGTACTCACGCTGGAACGTACCCTTAGTGAACGAGGTTCTGGTAAACACCGGGCTCCAGCCTGGTTTCAAATAAGCGTAACCGTACGAGGAACGCGGGCGCATCTTCAATTATCCGAGTCCTGACTGATACTGTCAGTTCTGCCAGTTCATGGCGAAAATGGACTCCAACGAAGTTTGGCCTGCCAGCTCAGACTCAAATCATGACACCTCCTGGGGTCAGCAATCGTTTCGCGCTTAACTGTCCAAAAGACAAGTGGATACGACAAGGTCTTAGTAGCAAGCCGTTGCGCTTGGTTATTCCCGGTCTAGTTCGAAGACCGCTGAGCCCGGCCGAGCAGTTATTTTCGGCATTTAGATGTAATTCCGCGCTGACCCACCGTCGGTGTCTGGAGGATTCGATCCGAAGGAAGAGACAAAAGTGAAGTCGAATAGGCGCGCTTGTAACTCTCAACCCCTACGCGATTCGCGGCAAAACCACTTTAACCCATTGCCGAGTTGTGAAATCATCGCTTCGCCGCGGCCTTTTGCTTCTGGGAGCCTGGAATGCGGATTGGGAAGACTTTGGCGGGCCTGTTTATTCTGTTCCTCGCGTTGACGAGCTGCAAAGCACAAATTGTCAGCGAAAAGCCTTCCTCCCCAGCCCCGAAGTCGAATGAGGAGCTCCCGGTAAACTGGCTGTACGGCGCTTATGTTCCGAAGGATGTGCCTTTACACCCACTCTCCGGCCAGCAGCGCCTGCAGCTTTTCTTGAGACAAAGTTTCACCACCCCCGGCGTTTACCTGAAGACCGCGTTGTTTTCGCTGAGCGACCACGCGGAAAACCACCCTCAGGAATGGGGCGACGGGTTGGGCGGTTATGCCAAGCGTGCCGCTTCGCGGTATGGACAGTTTGTTGCGCAAAACGCCTTATCGTCCGTGGGAAACGCGTTGCTCGGCTACGAGCCCCGCTACGACCGCTGCCGCTGCACTGGATTCTGGCCGCGCACGGGACATGCCGTCCTACGGAATTTTGTCACCTACAACCGGACGGAGAAACAATTGCGGCCGCAGTTTGGAATGTACGCCGGTGCCTTTGCAGGGGGAGTGATTGCCGGGACCTGGCAGCCAGACAACCCTGGTCTTCTGGCGAAGGGCTACCAAGGAGTGATCACACAGGCTATCTTTGGGGTGTGTGCCAACTGGCTGGGCGAATTTGCCCCTGACATCAAGCGTGTCCTGAAAGGGAACAAGACCGGCAGTGGGCGCGAACCAAAATCCGCTCCCTAAGAACGACTGAAAAACAGCCTCTGCTGGCCATATCAAGTCTCGGCTTGTCTCTCGAAACCTGGCAGGTAAATCCCCGCATCGTAACCCTGGTTACCTTTCAAGCCCGGGCGTCGACTTCAGGGCATCCAGTTCCGTGATGAGGTCTTTCCACGCTTTCGAGTTCTCCTTAGTAGCAAAAGGTTTTTGGAGATCTGCGTAGTAGAACAGAAAGTCTTGGCGGAGAGCGTCCGAGACAGGTTTGCCGCTCGTTTTTTGCAGTAGCTTGGCGTAAGTCTCGTCCGTGAGTCTATACATGGCCGCGCTGGTTGCCACTCCGGTGTCAAGGTTCTCGTTGGGCAGTTGGAGCCGGTCTTCTTGTTGTGCATGAAGCAGCAGCCGATAGCGGTCCAGGGTGTCGTTGAAACTATTCATATACAGATGTTCCACCTCCGGTGTGGGCGGGTGAAACGCGAGGCCGCTGAATGGACCGATTTTGGGCATCAGGCGCAAGAAAAAAGCCTTCAGGCGCGCGTCAAAACCCGGTTTTTCGTAAATGTCGCCCCAGTCCTTGCGGTACCCCGAATTTGAGATGTTGTAGATGTATTTTGTTTTGGTTTCGCTGGGATCGCTGTGCTGGATCTCGTCCTTTTTGAGATGCCATGCAACTTTGGTCATGCGTGGAATGACAGTCGAAACAGCATGCCGATAGCTGCCCAGGGCCAGATCCACACTGACGAACACGCTGGAGATATCGAGCGAGTAGGTTTCTGCGAAGGCCCGCTCCAGGACCGGCTTTGAGACCTGAAAACCGATAAAATCGTGATAAGCTTTGGGCGCGTAGTGACCTTTGGCTACCTGATCCACATCGAAACCATACTCGACCTTCATGTGTGCGGACGGTTTTTCCTCATAGGTGACGACCGGCCCATATTTCTTCTCCAGCCCGTGGTACAGGATGGCAACCGCCCGGTTGGTGGCAATCTGGTGACCCGAAACATCCGCGGCGTAGTGCGCTAGTGCGCCCAGCGCGAATGCGTATTCAGTCAAATCGGTGGATTGCTTGATCAAGGCAAGAACAAAATCACCGCTTCGAACATAGTGCGTGAGATCACTGAAGAATTTATTGCCGAACGGGTAGTAACCCAGATCCTGAATAATCGCGCCTCCATAGGCGTAGGCGTGGGCTTGCAGCAGTTCCTCCGGAGTCGCGCTGGGGAATCGCTTCAAGAGCAGCGGCTCAATGCTGTCCTTCCACGCGGCGTCGACAATCGCTTCATGGGTAAGAACAGAGTAGCCCGCACAATCGGGGGCCCAGTACATTCCCAAGAGAAGTCCGAGAATGAGTGCCCAGGAAAGCGAAAACAACGTGGATCGACTCCGCGACGGCATCGTGTGTCGCTTCACCCGCGCCTCCGCGCTATAGTGCTTCTGGGAGCATAGATCCTATTTGATTCTATCGGTGGTTACCAGTCACTTGATCGAGCGCGAGGATGCTTTTGGCGTTGGCCAGTGGTCTGCTCAGAAAGGAACGTATGAATCGAATCAGGGTAGAGCGTGGGAAGGACCGCTTGAGATTGTTTCTCCCGCTAACGGGGCTGCTCATCGTTTTGCTTTGGGCGATGGCGACAAACGCGAAAATGGCGACGGATTTCAATCCCCATCTCGATTTCTCGAAGTACAAGACCTTTGCGTATATCGGTGGTGTTGAATCTCTCGTCAGGATGCAGTTGAACCCGGAACTACTGAACGATCGCATCCACCGCGCCGTGGTGCGCGAACTGACGGGCAAAGGACTTCGCGAGGTACAGCCAGAAGAAAATCCGGATCTTGTGGTGCGCTACTGGGTTGAGGCGGAGTTGAACGCACAGGTGACCGGCACTGCCCATTGGGGTGTCTATGGTTCTTACTACGGTGGTTACTGGACAGTGATGTACACCACGATGAGCACGCCGGTAACCCACAAAGGCACGCTCGGCATTGAACTGATTGATGCCAAAGCGCGGGATCTTGCGTGGCGCCTGTTTGTGAGTGAGAAGATCATCCACAACGACCCGGACAAGATCTGGAAAACGGCAGACAGCAACATAGTAAAGGCGTTCAAAAGCTATCCTCCCACAGCGAAGGCCATCGAAGAAAAGAAAGCCGAGTGGGTCAAAATAGACGCCGCCAAAACGCCTGCAAGACCTTAGTTCGTGGCTAAGCTTGACTCTGCTGATGACGGAAGTGACCTGCAGTGAGGTTCACTCCCGGGCGAGCCGAGTTAGTCGCCTCGATGGTTCACGCCAGCCATCAAAGAATAGAGGGCAATCTCCTTCGGCGGTATGGCCGAGGGCACCGGCCCTTGGTCGGGGTTCGGCATCAGCAAAGGCGACGGCGAAAACGTATGCAGCAAGAGCGCGAGCGGTACAAGCAGCACCGCTGCGGCAGTCGCGAAATAAATGCCTTTGTTTTTCGAAGCCATGGGCCAGCATGTTGCGGAATTGCTTGGTGAGGGGTCAATTGAAGGCCCTAGGTAAGAGAAGAAGCGCTCTGAAGCAATGTACGCCCGTGAAGCACACTTCACAGCGGCAACCTGCTTCGTCGACCGGCAATAGCCAAGCAGTCGTGGCGAGGTTGCTCCAGCGCTCTATTGGATGAATTCGAGGTCGAGTGTGAATCTGGCGTGAAGCGCGAAGCCGGCTCCCTGCACATTGAAATCAGCCGAATCGCGTGCGGGTCCCAGTAGAGGAGCGCCATCCAGGGCACGCGGAAAAAAGAAATGAACCGAGGAGTTTGTTCCGGTCCCCGTGAATTCGACTGCCAGCGGCGAAACAGTACCTTGGCGGGTTCTCAGAGTGGCATGCAGGGCGGGCTTTCCCGCAGTTGTGACGACGAACGGCTCGAAGCCTGCGCGCCCGGGCTGCTCGAGTTTTAACGTAATCACAAACTGATCTGCCGGAAGCCGCGGTGTTGGTGCCTGAAACTCGGCAGCAGCATGGTCGCCAAGCTCTTGAAGTCGCGCAAACGCCTGCGCCACCGGCTTGGCTGATTCCCAGCGCACCAGGATGGCCGCGGAAGGCGTAATAACCGGCGCCGCATCCGATTGCCGCGAAGAATCGATTGGCGCTTCCACTCGCCCTTTCTGCATGCAATCCCCATTTGCGTTGATCGCATCCGGATCGCAGTGCCTGGTCCCGGTGGGCACACTGAAGTCTGCCTCTGCGTCTCGCCGCATAAATATAACCACCGCGACCTTTGTCCAAGGCGACCGTCGCAATAGTTTCAACGCCTCCAAGGACGACCACTGCGCCGGTGGCTTGTGCTTCCAAAAATCGTCCGCGCGGGCCATCAGCGACACCCCAAGACACAGAGTCACCAGCGGTAAAATCACGCGGAATGCTTCCGCCAGCGCTCCGGAGCGCCTCCGGTTCACCAGCCTTGTACGAGTTCGTTCCCTCATCATTGCTTTGCTGGCTGTTCCAGAATCGAGGGTGATCCTGCAGTCTTCAACAGTCAGAATCCGTAGAACCGTTGGACCAGCATTGCCATGCATTCTGGCACCCGTAGCCGAGGTGCGCAATGGTCGTGTGGCGTTGCGAGAAATCGTTCCAGATGCAAGTTGGGATGCACAACTGAGACCTATGAGCTGGGGGACGGCAAACGGCCTCAACTCTAAGTATGCAGGAGCGCTGGTGTTGGCGATTAGCGTGGTCGTGCTAGGAGTCGGTTTGATCTGGGCATAAGGCGATGCAGCCACTGCTTAGGCAGTCTTCAGAAACAGACCCCTTCCAATGCGACAATGCAACTGTGCCGTTTGGCAAGTGACACGCAAGTTGGCTCCAGGGGCGGCCCGCGTCGGGCGCAGACTAAAAGGTATCTTGCGGAAGCTATAAGACACCAGAAAGCCTCGAATACTGAATCGCTATGTCGTAAGAGGCTTCCCACAGCTTGAATGATCTCCTGCTGTCATCTTTGCCAGTCGGCGGCCAACACACCCTTGTAGTATTTTCGGCTGCGTCGCTTTTTCCGGCCTATTTTGGCTCCCAGCCTCCGGGAAAGCTTGCGCGACAAAGGTGGTGACCCCCATAAGAATTGCGCGTTCTCCCGTTCCTCAACTCTTGGAAAACATCGATCCCGGATGACTTTGCGAACGACTATGAGAACCAAATGCATTTCTGGACCCTGCACATTGATTTCGCTCCTGGCTCCACAGCCGGAGGCGCAGAGCCAGACCCCGACTGCGAATGCCGAATGAGGATCTTGGTCCAAGCCGCAAGCAGGGCCGGACTCTTCTGGCGAACTTAAATCGATTCGAACCAGGTAGGAGGACTAGAGTGGCACCCCGTATTCAACAGCCAAGTACAATCGCGAGCAACGAAGAGTTTTTCCCCAAAGGGGCGATCGCGTTTTTTGTGGCAGTGATTGCTGGCTTTGGGCTGATCTGGCTGGGGCTTTATCTCTTGCTGGTGCAAAGGCAATTGACGCTGTAGAGAGGTAGCAGAGTTATGGCGAAAGGGTTTGCGAGCGACAATACTCGGGTCAACACGACTGAGAAGGGGGTATTTCTCGGCGCGACCTTGTTTATTGGGGCGAGTCTGGCGCTGATTGCCTACGCGACATGGGGGTTGGGGATTAACGTGCCCGCGTGCGTGCCGGCGTCGAAGGGGTTTGAGCAAGCCTCGGTCACCAGGCACGAAGGGAGGAATTACGAGATCCACTACGTTTCACGGATGTGGGCATTTGAGCCCAGTGTGGTGCGAGTGCCGACGGGATCGACACTGGATTTGTACGTTGTGACCAAGGACGTGACGCACGGACTGCAGATTGCGGGCACAAACGTCAACCTGATGTTGGTGCCAGGGGCCATCGCGAATGGGCGGGTGCACTTTGAAAAGCCGGGTACCTACACGATTGTGTGTCACGAATACTGCGGTACGGCACACCAGAGTATGTTCGGGAGGATCGAAGTCAGCGATCAGGTAAAGGAGATTTCGGCAGAAGGACTTCCGACGGCGGAGTCGCCGGGAAAGCAAATTCTCGAGGAGAAGGGCTGCCTAGCTTGCCATAGCGTGGATGGAAGTCCTGGTGTGGGTCCGACTTTGAAAGGCAGCTGGGGGACGACTACTGAGTTGACGGATGGCAACACGCGCACAATGGACGCTGCCTTCCTTCGGGAGAAGATTCTTCATCCCTCCAAAAATGTGGTGAAGGGATACCAACCTTTGATGCCCGAACTGCCACTCACAGAGGAAGAGATCAAGCAGATCGAAGAATACTTGAAGGACTTGAAATAAAATGGAGCTTCAAAAGAGCCTTCAGAGAATAATTTTGGTTGAGCTGCTGGTCCCGCTTGCGCTTGTTCTCTTTGGCAGCTTCCATGGCGTACTGCAGGTAATATTCCGGGCGGGAGTAATTCGAGCGACCTCGTTTGCGGGAATCGAATACTACCAGGGCCTGACGGCCCACGGGGTGATCAACGCGATCGTGCTGACGGCGTTTTTCGCGGTTGCGCTGGGTCATGCGCTGATCAGCCAGGAGTTGAAATCGCGACTTTCCATTTTTGGCGCCGGCCTTTCCATGGGGTTGATGTTGCTCGGAGCCGTGATGGCCGCAGCCATGATCTACACGGGCCAGGCCACGGTGCTTTACACTTTTTATCCACCGCTCAAAGCGCACCCAATATTTTACGTTGGGCTGGTGATTTTTATCGTGGGTTCGTGGGTGCCGCTTTATATGTGGGTTCCCGTATACCTTCGTTGGCGGAGGGAAAATCCTGGGAAGAAGACTCCGCTGGCGGTCGTAGGGATGTTCGCTACTTTCATTGTGTGGCAGATGGCGACTTTGCCCGTGGCGTTCGAAGTGCTGGTTCAGCTTGTGCCGTGGTCCCTGGGATGGACGGCCGGAGTGAACGTAGTGTTGAGCCGGACGCTGTTCTGGTTCTTTGGGCACCCGCTTGTCTATTTCTGGCTGCTTCCGATTTACGTGATGTACTACACAATGTTGCCCAGATTGGCCGGGGGAAAGCTGTTTAGCGACTTCGCCGGGCGATTCACGTTTATGTCGCTGATTCTGCTGTCTTGCCCGTTGGGTTTGCACCACCAGTTTGCGGATCCTGGAATTTCAACGGCTTGGAAGGGAATACAGGGAGTTCTCACGATGACCGTCGTGATTCCGAGCTTGCTCACGGCATGCACGATAGCCGCTTCGCTGGAATTTGCGGCGCGCGGGAGAGGCGGGACGGGGCTTTTCGCCTGGTGGAGGAAGCTGCCTTACTTTGACAGAGAGAACTGGCTGTTCTCTTATCTTATCTGCGGCCTGGTGATTTTTCTGTTCGGGGGAATTACGGGCATTGTGAATGCTTCGTATAACTTGAATAACGTCGTGCACAACACGGCGTGGATTCCAGCGCACTTTCACTTGACGGTAGCCGGGCCGATCTTCCTTGGAATTTTAGGTGGGAGCCTTTTTCTGATCACTGGGCTCCTGAAGAAGCCGGTGGTTGCGTCGGGCATGGCTGTGGCCGTGCCTTATTTGTGGATGGGGGGCACGTTCATATTTTCGGGAGGATTATTTCTGGGAGGGTTGCGCGGGGAACCGCGGCGGACAAACTTGGGCCTGACCTACTTGAATCCCACATCGCCCAGCTACAGACCTGATTGGTGGATTTCGACTCATGTGGGACTCGTGGGCGGGTTGATTATGGGACTCGCCATCCTTATATACTTCGTGGTTTTGATTCGGAGTATAGCGGCTTCGCGAGAGGCCGCGCGCGAGCAGGAACCGTTTACCATCCCTCTGAGCGAGCCGTATCACGATGAGGACATCGCAGCCGTAAGAACCTTCACGCCGTGGGTTGCGGCCGCTGTATTGCTGTGCGTTTTGGCGTACTACCCACCGATTCGTGACATCACCAAGAGTAACTTCAAGCAAGCGCCGGGTTACAAACCTGATAGCCCGGTGGCAGTCGAGACCATACGGTGAAGCTGGCGAGCCGAACGTGCAGCACTTTCCTTGGGCTGACCGTGCTGACTCTTGCGCTTGCGGCTTCGGGCGCCAGCGGCGCAGTAGTCCCTGCAGAAAGCAATTCAGGACGAATTCCAGACATCCCCGTATGGGATGAAGCAAACCAGAAGGCTTCGCTATGGGAAACACTGCAGGGAGCCGGGTCCGGTCCGGTGATCGTTTTGCCGGTCTACACTCGATGCACGATGAGTTGCCCGGTGCTAACGCACAAGCTGAAAAAGGAAGTTGCGCGCCTCGCTGATGGCGCACCTTATCGGGTCCTGGTCTTTTCCTTCGATCCGTCAGAAGATGCACACAGCCTGCGAGCCTTCCGCGAACGCGAGCAGCTCCCAGCGAAATGGATGCTGGTACGGGCCGGAGATGCAGAAATTCAACGATTCTGTGATTTTTTCCACTACCCGATCATGACAGATGGGGCGGTGCTGGTTCATGCGAACCAGGTTTTTCTGCTGGAGCACGATCTGCATTGGCGAGCGACACTGGTTGACGTGGACTGGGA
>Ga0126381_100001422_pt1 | contig 25757 bp, 17 predicted proteins | sample PanSoiMetPlot_28_FD_96465 | JGI IMG/M metagenome (GOLD analysis project Ga0126381, IMG submission 96465) | Tropical forest soil microbial communities from Panama - MetaG Plot_28 | ecosystem: Environmental > Terrestrial > Soil > Tropical forest > Bulk soil | place: Panama | collected 2016-02-17
AAAAACCCACCGTGTTCGGCCAGCTTGGACGAGTTGGGGTCGCCCCACATCACGCCGAGCAACGGCTGGACGATCAGATCGGGCATGCGCGGGTCTTTCGCCGGATCGTTCCACTTCAGCTTCAGCGTGTCCCCCCAATAGATCTGCTGGATGCCGAACCGGTCCGCGTTCTGGTGCAGCATGCCGGCGACGTCGGCCGTGCGGCTCTGGTCTTTTAGCCAGATCAAACCCACCGTATCGACCACACATTGCGCGGTGATGCCCTTCGTCACTTTTTCGGGAAGGGCGCAAAATTCGGGCTCCGAGTAAATCTTGCGTTTGGCGATATCGATGGGCGTATTGCCATGTTTGGCGGTCAAGATGATGGCGGTGGTGTCTTCGATTCCTGCCTGGCGGAGGGCGGCCGTGATGCGCCCCATCTGCCCATCCAGATAATCCATCGCCTGGGTGACGCCGGCGCTTGGAGCGGCGTCGGTATTTTTGTACCCGGCGATCTTCTGTGCCACGTTGACGGTGATCAACGTCACGCCCATGAGCTTTGGAATGCCGATGACGCGCGTTCCGGTGTGATCTTTGCCGGCAATGTTATTCAACAGCGCGCGCATGCGCTTGTCGTCCTGCTGAATGGTGGCTTCGATGGAGGCCTTGACGCCCGGCGTGTGCGAGTTGGGCGCGAAATCGTCATCGAGGCCGGTTCCCGACGGGCCTTTCACGTAATCGGTGAAGCCGGGAAACTGATCGATCCACGCTGTCGGTCCGCCGGATTCTTTCACCAGCTCGAAGACCGTATTGACGCGCAGCCACTGGTGCGGATAAACCGGCGCGCAGCCGTGAACCGGGTCACGCGGGACCTTTTTCACGTCCACGCCGCCGCCGGAATCCTCCGCGTCCGGATTGATGCTGACGCCTTCGTTGTAGACCACACGCGTCCCTCTGGTGGAGCAGTCGGAATTGGGCGGCGAAAGCGTGCGGTCGTAGGACTCCGAGTAAATCAGCCCGGTCGCGTTCGGCGTGCCGCCGGTGAAAAACGCCAGCATGCCGGGCGTAGAGTTGGGAAGCGGTGTGGCGGCATTGGTGAAAGTGGTCCCGCGCCGGCTCAGACGCGCGAGAGTCGAATCGGGCTTCGCCGCGACATAACGCGCCAGATCGATCGCGTGCAAACCATCGGAGCTGACCAGCAAGACGTGTTGGATGGGCTCAGGAGCGGCTTGCGGCCACAGCGCGAGAACGCTGAGACTCGTGGCAAGCGTCAGAAAGACAAACCTGTTGCAGGACACCTTATGGTTTTACCAGCCGCGAGCTAAACCGGAGATGAATGCCGCCGTGAGCCCTGCCGCGATTCATTTTCCATTTAGGTGGCGGGCGATATAATCCCGGACAAAGGCGCAATGCGAAACACGATTCTCAAGCTGCATCTCTACACCTCATTGGCGGCCGGGCTGGTGGTGTTGGTGGTCGCGGTGACCGGGTGTGCGCTGGTCTTCGAGCTGCAGATGGATCGCTGGCTCGATCTTTCCGTTTCCTACGCCACGCCCGGAGAGGCGTTACCATTTGCCAAACTTGCGCCCGCTGCGTTACAGACGGCCTCGGGGCAGAAGATCGTGGAATGGAATTTCGGGCCTCCGGGGACCACCATTATGGCGAAGATGAGCGGCGGGCGCCGCGTCTACATTGACCCGCCTACGGGTCGGGTGCTGGGCGTGCGCGAAGGAGAGCCGCCATCGTTTTGGCTGCGGCACATTCACCGCGAACTGGGAGCGGGCGTTTTTGGGGCGAACGTGGTTCGCATCGTATCGTTCCTGGTGATCTTCCAGAGCCTTTCAGGGCTCTACCTGTGGTGGCCGCTGAAGCGGTTGCGCATCAAGACGAATGCATCGCTACGCCGGTTTTCCTTCGATTTCCATCAATCCGTCGGTTTCTTCTCGTCGCTCTTGCTATGTGTGATTGCCGCGACGGGCGTGATCAAGGGCTATGGCGATGCGCTGCAGCCGTTCTTCGACAAGATCACCGGTTCGCCCGCGGGCGTTCGCACGCTGACGTCGAAGCCGGGTCCGCACCAGGTATCCACCGACGATGCCGCACGCGCCGCCGCCGCCGCGCTCCCCGGCGCGGCTTTCGGGCGCATCACAATGCCGAAGACCGCGGCCGCGTCGTATCTCATCACCATGAAGTACCCGGGCGATTCCACGGTGCCGGGGCGAAGCTGGGTTGTGGTGGACCGCTACAGCGGCCAGGTGCTGGCTCGTCAGGACGCCCGAACCGCGCCGGCCGGCGCGCAGATCCCGATCGTCAATCGCGCGATTCATGTGGGCGGCATTTATGGAATCCCGACCCGACTTCTCGCGTTTCTCACCGGTTTGGCGCTGGTGGCGCAGTTAGTGACCGGCCTGGTGCTTTGGAGGAAAAAGGCGTCTGTGCCTGCTAACCGCGCCATGGCGGCCTAACGGATCTTGCTTCGCTCGCGCAGAAGGAGAGAATCCGGAAGCGGCAGATAATCGCCCTCGCGAAGGACCCCGGCGCGGCCTTCCCGGCTCAGAATGTAGCGCAGGAATTCCGCTATGCGAGCATCCACGCGGTCGGCAAACAGGAAGACGCCACGTGTCAGCGGATAGCTGCGGTCCGCAGCCGATTCGCGCGTCAGTGCGACGAACGGGCCGCTGGCCTCGCGCCCGATGGCGAGGCACTTCACGGCTCGGTCGGCATAATGCGGATTCGAAATCGCAATGCCATCCTCGTCGGCGGCAAGGGCGTCGAGAATTTGCCGCCCGGCGTCGATTCGTCCGCCACCCGGCTTGGCTTCGTTGCCGAAGCCTTTCGTCTCCCAATTCCACTCGGGCGATCCGGCGTTTAACAAGTCGCGGAATAAGCGCAGGCCGGCGTTGTTATAAAGGTACGCGTAGCGGTGAATCGGGCGCGCCGCCCACGTTCCGCTCAGACCTAAATCGCCCCACCTCGCAATGCGCGGCGCGGTGAAAATCGAGGCAAGTTGGGCGAGGGTAAGATGCTCGATCGGATTGGGCGCCGCAACAAAGATTCCCAGGGCATCGGACTTGGTCGGTATGTCGAAACTGCCGGTCGCGACTTCGAACACGACCGGAGCGTGACCCTTCACTTGCTCATACGCCTGCGATTCCTCCGGCCAGATTTCGCGGCTGAGCGCCAAGTCGGCCACTCCCGTGTAAAGGCCGGCCACAGCGCTGACCGCGCCGTACATGTGGTTTTCGAAGCGGACTCCGGGATGAAAATGCTGGAAGCCGGCCTGCCAGAGCTTGAGTAGTCCTCCCATCTGCGTGCTGCCCCAGCAGCCCAAGACGCCGGAGACTGGCGATTGAGGTTGGTACGCAGGAACGCCGTCTTCCGCGGCTGCGCACAGAGTCACGAGGACGGCCAGCAATGCCGCCCGCATCACTTGAGCGTCTCCAAATCCTGTTTGGCCATCGCCAGCGGCAGGGGCAGGAAGATACCCTCTTTTTCCACGTCCACCTGACCCTGCCGGCTGAGGACGAAGGTAAGGAAGTCACGAACCTTCGGATCCACCGGCTTGCCGGGCGGGCGGTTGATGTAAATGTAGATGACGCGGCTGAGAGGATACTTCTGCGCCCCAACCTCGTCGAAGGTTCCACGCAGGTAAGGGCCGTTCTTCAATTCGGAAAGCGCAACGGTCTTCACGTTCGGCATGTCGTTTCCGAAACCCGCGTAGCCGATCGCATAGGGATCGGCCGCGACACCCTGCACGATTGCGTCGAGCGCCGCGAGCGACCCCACAGTGGTGCGCTCGTTGATGCCGTCCTTCCAGTCGCCGAACATCAGGATTCGCCCTTCCAGGAAGTGCGCGATGCCGTTGGGACGAATCAGGCCCCACAGATGCACCGGCTTACTGGCCCACTCGCCCGTGAGGCCGACATCGCCCCACTTCACGGCGTCGGCGTCGGCGCGCTTGTGCGTCTTGGAGAAGAGAGCATCGACCTGATCGAAATTGAGCTGCTGGATCGGGTTCTGCTTGTTCACCCAGAAACAGATGGCGTGCGTCTTGCCGGGCGTGCGGTAACTTCCGCCGGCAACGCGAATGGCCAACGGCTTGTAGTGGAACTTCGCGACGAAAGCGTCTTCTTCGGCAGGCAACATTTCTCGCGCCACCGGCCCCACGTCGGCGGTTCCGTCGGTGAGGGCGGGTCCCGCGGTGCCCGACGCTTTGGCTTCCATTGAGAACTCGATACCGGGGTTGAGTTTCTTATAATCGTCGATCCACAGCTTCATGAGGGCTTCCATGGTATCGGCACCCACGCTGCGAATCTTTCCCCGGTTGGCGCCCGAGGGCTTGTACGCCGGGTAAGCTTTATCGGCTTTGGCGTGGAGCGTCTCCTGGAATTCGCCTTTCACGGCGTGCTGCGCCGAAGCGAGGGCGGCGCAGATAGCGGCCGCAAGCAGAATTCGGATGGTGATGGACATAGTGGCAGGCTCCTCCCGACGAGCGTCCGTCGATAGCTCGGCGGAAGAATATCACCGGCAGGGTAAATCGAAAATGAACGCATGGGTGCTCGGCCCAAAAAACCGAGTTTTACCGCGCAGGCTAGTCTCAGTTGAACTCAAATGACCCACGAACTTGTGCTGGAAGCGCGGTCACGAGAAGGGCACAACTGAAGATCTGGCCCAAGAGATATGCTCACGGTTTACCGGAATGGGGGACAGCTGCGCTATCACAAATTATACTTCGCGCCTGGCTCTTCAATGTGGCGCGCAACGTTGCGTTCCGATACTTCACCCAGCGCACGCGGGAGGTGCCAACCGTTCATGTGGCCGACATCGCGGCGGGTTGACGCCGCCTGGTTATCAGGTGCGGCAAATCCGTTCTGCCCGTCGCTGTCAAAGGTGTCCCAGAAACCGACATAATCCCGAAGCGGCGTGCCGATCAGCGGGGCTGCCGGCGATACCTCCACCGACATTAGTTGCGTTGACAGCGCTATCATGTAACCTCCTGCCAACCTCCCCCGAGGGCGTTATAAAGCTGCACCACGCTGACGATTTCGGCATAGCGGATCTGCTCCAATGTCAGCTGGGCCGAAAGCAGATCGCGATCTGCATCCAGCGCGTTGAGCTGGGTATCGACGCCGCCTTCATAGCGTCGGTAGGCCAATCGTTTGCGATCCTGCAGCGCGATCACCAGTTTCTGCTGCTCGACCCGGCTCTCGCGCGTGCGCTGGTGTGCGATCAGGGCGTCGGAAACCTCCTGGAAGGCCGTGCTGATCGACTTTTCGTATGCGATCTGCGCATCCCGGCGTTGGGCTTCGGCCAGCCGTACGTTGTTCTTGAGTCGACCGGCGGTGAAGATAGGCTGCGTCAATTGGGGCACGAAGCTCCACGCCGCGTTCGGGCCGGAGAAGAGCCTGGAGAGCGCTGAGCTCTGCCCGCCGATCGAACCCGTCAGGCTAATCTGTGGGAAGTACGCAGCTTTGGCTACCCCGATGTTGGCGTTAGCGGCGATCAGCGCCTGTTCGGCAGCGCGGATGTCGGGGCGTCGTTCGAGCAATTCCGAGGGCAGTCCAGCGGGCACCTCCGGCACGAGATACTCCTCGTTGAAATGGGCTTCTCGCTCGATGCTTCCCGGGTTCTTGCCGAGTAGCAGAGAAATTTGGTTCTCGGTTTGTTCGATCTGCTGCTTCAACTGGGGAATGCTCTCGGCTGCGCTCTCGACGAGTTGCTCGGCCTGGCGCACGTCGAGCTGCGTGGCGATGCCGTGCGCTTCGCGATCCAGCGTGAGTTTGAGAGATTCCTGGCGCGTCTCGAGCGTGCTCTGAGAGATCCTCAGCTCGGTATCCAGCTCCAGTAATTGAAAGTAATCGGTTGCGACCTGGCTCACCACCGTCGTGATTACCGTCTTCCGATTCCAGTCGGCACTCAGGAGATTGGCGCGTGAAGCCTCCGTCGCTCGACGCAACTGTCCCCATAGATCGACCTGGAACGACAAAAGGTTGAGCGCGGCTTCGCCCCAGGTACGGTTCTGATTGGGGACAAAGGAAGCCGGGAGTGGAGTCTGTCCATTCCGAGACAGACGTGTAAATTGGAGATCTCCGGCAGCGCTTACTTGCGGGTACTGGTTGGAGCGAGTGATCCCGAGATTCGCCCGCGCCTCGACAACCCGCGCCACGGCCGCGCGCAAATCGTAGTTCTGAACCAGGGCGACCTTGACTAGGTCGTCGAGCCGGGGATCGCGGAAGACCTCGAACCACTTCAAATCCGCCAGCGAAGCACCTCCTGATCCCGGCAGCGGCTCCGGCGCACGGAAGCTTGCCGGCACTGCGATTTGCGGCCGCTTGTAGTTGGGGCCGACGGTGCATCCCGCCAGCGTTAACGCCGCAACAGCAATTCCAAGGTAATTAGGAGTTCTCATGTCAGTCTCCTTGAGCCGGTGAAGGTAAGGTACCTGTGCTAGGTGCTATCGTCTTAGCGCCCGACAGCTTCTCGACCACAACAAATATGGCGGGAACTAAGAATCTGCCGAGAAATGTCTCCGCGACCATGCCTCCGATTGCCGCCGTGCCGATGATCTGGCGCGCGATGGACCCCGCGCCGGAAGCGATCCAAAGCGGAATACAGCCCACAATAAACGCGAGCGCGGTCATCATCAGAGGCCGAAACCGGACTCTCGCCGCCTGTAGCGCGGCGTCGACCACAGGCGTGCCTTTTTCGTACAACTCCTTTGAAAAAGCGACGATCAGAATGGAATTCTTGGCGCCCAACCCAATCAGCATCACCAGGCCGATCTGCAAATAAACGTCGTTCTCGAGTTGCACCATGTAGGCCGGCGCAAATGCGGCCAGCAACACGCGGCGGAGCCAAAGCACGGCAACAGCCCCAAAAACGGCAACAGGTGTACTCAACAGCACGCTGAATGGAAGTGACCAGCTCTCATAGAGGGCCGCAAGAACGAGAAACACAAACAGAAGAGAGAAGCCGAAGATCACCCACGAGGAAATTCCCTGGCGCGCTTTCTGTTCCTGATACGACATGCCCATATAGTCGAACCCCATCTCGTTCGGCATGGTCCGGTGAAAGACTTCTTCGAGTGCCGCTGTCGCCTGATCCGAGCTGTAGCCGGGGGCGGCGCTGCCGTTGATCTGCGCGGCGCGGTATTCGTTGTAGCGCAGAGTGAATTCGGGGCCGGACCGTTTTTCGAAGTTCGCTAAGGCCGTAAGCGGCACAGCCGTGCCCTGGCTGTTGCGTACGTAGAAGTGGCCAAGGTTGTCCGTATCCGACCGATAAGGGGCCTCCGCCTCCACGTATACCTGCCAAGTGCGTCCGAAATCGTTGAAGTAGTTTATGAACAGGCCTCCCATGTACGTTTGAATGGTTTGGTAGACATCGGTTAAGGCTACGCCCTGCTTTAGCGCTTTCTCCCGATCCACCTGGATGAATCGCTGCGGCACGCTAGGCAGAAACGTTGTGCTGATCGTGCCGATTTCCGGGCGCTTTCGTGCGGCCGCCAGAAACTTATTCAGGTTGTCAGCCAGAAATGGAATGTCCTTGCCGGCACGGTCCTCGAGGACAAACTGAAAGCCGCCCGAGGTGCCTACGCCTGGAATCGCGGGCGGCGAGAAGGTGAAAGCGGTGCCGGCAGGCAGCTTGCCGAGTTCTTGGTTCAGACGGTTCTCGATCGCATGGTATTGCTCGTCTCTCGACTTGCGATCGCCCCAGGGTTTCAGAGTGACGAAGAAGAAGGCGTTGTAAGTGGTCTGCGCGAAGCTGAGTAAGTTGAAGCCGACGACCGTTGTGGTGTATTTGACGCCGGGGGTAGTGGCAAGAATCTTCTCGACCTCCGTGCCCGCCTCGCTCGTACGCTCCATCGATGAGGCGACGGGAAGCTGCATACTGATAAAGACATAGCCCTGGTCCTCATCTGGCAGGAAGCTTGAGGGAAGCCGTTTGGCGAAGTAAATCCCCGCAAGGCCGCAGGCAACTAGCACCACCAGCACGATCGCGCCCTTCCGAATTACCACATCCGACCAGCGGACAAAGCCATCTGTGGCTCGCTCCCAGTAGCGATTGAAGAAGCCGAAGAATGTTCCCAGCGGGCCGCGCCGCTCACCGCCTCCGGCGGACGCGGGTCTCAGCAGCAATCCCGCCAGCGCCGGACTGAGCGTGAGGGCATTAAAGGCCGAAAGCAGGACCGAAATCGCTATGGTGAGTGCGAATTGCTGATAGAGTCTTCCCGTGATTCCAGGGATGAAAGCGGTCGGCACGAAGACGGACGCCAGTACCAAAGCAATGCCGACCACCGGGGCGAAGAGTTCCTCCATTGCTTTACGAGCCGCATCCCTGGGCGCCAGGCCTTCCTCAATATGGCGTTGCACGCCCTCGACCACAACGATCGCGTCGTCCACCACCAAGCCGATGGCCAGCACCAGGCCCAGCATCGATAGCGTGTTGATGGAGAAGCCGAAAATCGGGAAAAGCACAAAAGTTCCGATGAGCGACACCGGCACTGCCAGCATCGGAATAAGCGTGGACCGCCAATCCTGCAGGAAAAGGTAAACCACAAAAATCACCAGCACGAGAGCGATGACCAGGGTCTCGACGATCTCCTTCATGCCTTCTGTAACCGGAAGCGTCTGGTCGAGCGATATGGCATAGTCGACATCTTCGGGGAAACTCTGCCTCATCTGCGCCATCAGCTTGCGCACGCCGGCCACGGCCTGAACGGCGTTCGAGCCCGGCAACTGGTAGATGGCGAGAATCGCGCTAGGCTTCCCGTTAAGCCGTGCTCGTAAGCTATAGCTCTGCGCTCCCAGCTCCGTCCGCGCGACGTCCTTCACACGCACCGTGCCGCCATTGGAAGCTTCTCGGACTACGATGTTGCCGAATTCCTCAGGCGACGTCAGACGCCCCTGAGCCAGAACGGCATACGTGTATTGCTGTTTCGCTGCAGCGGGCTCGCCGCCCACCTGACCGGCCGGGTTTACGGTGTTCTGCGCCTGGATAGCGTTGACCATATCGGTCACCGTGATGTTCAGCTTCGCCAACTGATCGGGTTTCACCCACAACCGCATCGCATACTGGCCCGCTCCGAAAACCTGGGTCTGACCAATCCCGTACGCCCGCGCGACAGGATCGTTGAGATTGATATAGGCGTAGTTAGCAAGAAACGTCTCGTCGCGTGTACCATGCGGCGAATAGATGGCGACCAACATTAGCGGGGCGGTGGTTGCCTTCTTGATCGTTACACCGAAATTATTCACCTCGGGCGGGAGTTGGCCCGTAGCCAGTTGCTCTCGAGACTGCGTCAGAATCAGATCCATGTTGGGATCGGTCTTGAGATCGAAGTCCGCGAACAAGGCCATGCTCGAACCGGCCGTCGCGTTTACCGAATACATGTAGCTCAGATTGTCGACGCCATTGATTTGCTGCTCAATTGGCGTGGCGACCGCCTGTTCCAGGGCCTTTGCGTCCGCACCGACGTAGGTTGCCTGCATCCTGATCTCGGGAGGGGCGATGTTCGGGAATTGCGCCACCGGCAGGGTCGCTGTCATGATCACGCCGACGATAACCGTCAGAATGGCGATGACCATCGCCACGATAGGCCGTCTGATAAAGAAATTAGACATTGGCCTCGCCCCTTTCACTAGCTGGCCCGGAACGGCTTCGGCTGCACCCGCATGCCTGACCGGAGCTTCTGCTGACCTTCGACCACGACATGGTCGCCGGGATTCAGTCCACTGGTGACGACCCACATGGTGCCAACGCGGTCGCCAACCTGAACCTGCCTCATCGCGACCTTGTTGTCACCGCCAACCACCATCACTTCGTAGCCACCCTGAAGCTCACTCACCGCTGGTTGCGGCACGAGCAGCGCGCCTTTGTTCTCTCCGGTTACGGCGCGCACCCTGGCGTATTGGCCAGGGCGCAGGATATTGCCAGGATTCGGAAACAGAGCCGTCATCTGGATGGCGCCGGTGCTTGGGTCCACCTGCCGGTCGGCAAAAGAAAACCGGCCCTCGTGCGGATGCGAAGTCCCGTCGGAAAGGATCAGCTTCAACTGCAGATGATGAAGTGCATCGGCCCGTGCGAGACTGAGGTACTCTTGCTCGCTGACGGTAAACACGGCTTTGAGGGGATCGAGCGTAGAGACCGTAGTCACCGCGGGGCTCGAGGGCGCGACCAGGTTCCCCACCTGAACGGTTGCGGCCCCGGCGATCCCGTCGATCAGCGATGTCAACCTGGTGAAGCCCAGGTTCACCTTTGCCGTTTCCAGAGCGGCCTCAGCTGCTTTCACGCCGGCGCCCGCGGCTTCGATTTGCGCCTTCGACGTTTCCACCTGGGCCTTGGCCGCGGCTACCTGTGCCGTGTTGGATCGATTTGTCTCGACGGCATTATCGAGGTCCTGCCGCGTGACCGCCTTGTCCTCGAAAAGCGGCGCATATTTTTCCTCATCGAGCTGCGATCTGCGCTGATTCGCCTCGGCGCTCAGAAGCTGGGCTTGCGCCTGGGCGAGGCCCGCCTGGGCCTGCGTCAGTTGCGCTTTCGACTGCGCAAGCTGCCCCGCAGCCTGATCCACAGCAGCTTGAAACGGGCGTGAATCGATTTCAAAGAGTAGCTCTCCCTTATGAACGAAAGAGCCCTCGGCGTAGTCCTGCCGCAGAAGGTATCCGGTCACCTGCGCATTGATCGCCGCGTTGACCAGGCCGTTCAGCGTGCCGATCCATTCGTGATGGACAGGCAGATCGCGTTGCTCGACGACCGCAACCTGGACTTCAGGCGGGGCTGGCGGCGCGACCGCGGCGGTACTATCTGGCCGGATGATGTTAATTGAGACGATCGATGCGATAACGATCACGGTTGAGGCGGCGCCAATCTGAATTCTGCGCTTGTTCTTCATTTGTCCCCTCCTTCAGGCGATGTCCGGTTGCCCAGGGTTGCGAGCAGATGTTGGTGCTCCACTGGGGTCGCGACGCGGTTGGCGCCCGCGCTTTGCCTCCCGGCGAGAAGCGTTTCGCCAGCCTGATCGATGAACGTAACCTCTTTGAAGTCAACGATTGCGGAAGCCAGAGGCGCCCGGTCGCGCGCGTATTTCCAAAACGCACGCAACTCTTCTACCCAGAGACCGGCGAGGCGCCCATGCAGACTCCAACACTGCCCGTCGGCTCGGAATAGTCGACTCGAAACATATCCCAACACGCTTTCCGCTTCAAGCATCCTCCGTGCCGAAATCTGCACACTGATTTTCAAGAGAATTCGCGGAATCCTAGGCCGAAATACTGCTGGATTCGCGGCATATGGCTGAATTTCGTCAAGTGCCGGCAATCGAGCGGTTATATTTGATCCGTTCTCCTCAATCTCCGGCTATTTCTTCAAGACGAAGGCTATCTCACTCCAACTCACTAACTCTTCTGGTTCAATATTACGCCGGCCCTTGCTTGGCGAAAACCCTGATTTGCACGCGCCAACTGGGAAGGGAAAGCTATGCTTGCCCGGGGCGCAAATCCGAATATCTCGCTGACGAGAGATGGCGCGTCACGACGAGTGGGGCTTGGAGGGCGGAGCGAGGGCGACGGCGGATTCAGAGGTGACGTAGAGGAAGGTAAACGTTTCCTGTAAATAAAGGCGAACGTGAGTATCAGTGTGATTCAAGTAGCCGATGGAGGCGTCCTGACCAACATGAAGATCGAGGTCGCCACCACGGGTCGTGACGACGAACGCGCCGTCAATGGCGGGCGCCCAGATAATTTTGCCTTCGACCAGGTGTTTGACGTGTTCGAGTACCGGATGGCCGTAGTCTCGGGTTTCGGCGAGCTCGGTATACGCGTCGGCGCCAAGCAGAATGGAATAGGGGCCATTGACACCGACAAGGCGCAACTGGCTTAAGGCCTGGGCGAGAGCTTCCGGGTACTTGCGCACGTCGGTTGGGAGCGATTTTGGGGGATTACTGCTGCCTTGGCGGACGCCGACGATTCCGGCGGGGGCGTAACCTTCGAAAATAGCGCGGTCTTCGGCGAAGGCGAGCTTGCGCGCGGCATCCTTTGCCGGCTGCCAATCCGAATCATTGGCGCCACGTTCGACGTCGTCAATCATCTGGCGGTCGAGCTCGAAGGGAACACGCAGCTCGACGAGCGCTTTCACTTCGCGCTGTCGGGCTGTGATGCCGTCTCCGGGCGCGGCGATCATGGAGAGGTGGCCTGTACCCACGCCGGAGAGAGCAGTTCCCGCCGGGCCGTGAACGTCCACAACGCGGCGACCAGCCAGATAGCGCTTGATTGTTCGCGACGTTTCTTCCTCGATTTGAGCCCAGGCGGCATCAGAGATCGGAGCCAGCTCGCGATGCAGGTTATTCATGGGAATTCTCTCCTTTCAGGGAACCTATGCCAAGCGAACCATCTTTGGATGGCGCGGTTGAGGCGGCAGTTTCAGCCGATGCCGCGGCCGTCGCGGGCACCCGTGCGCCGGAAGATTCAGCGGGCGCGGGTTGGTCAGGGTTGACATTGTCGAGGAATGTGGAGCTCGGGATGAAGAACAGATTTCCAGTGACCGCCGTGCTGAAGTCGAGAAGGCGATCGTAATTGCCGGGCGGGCGCCCGATGAACATGTTTTCGAGCATTTGCTCGATGGTGCGTGGGGAGCGGCTGTAGCCTATGAAATAAGTGCCGAACTCGCCGTGGCCCGGGCGGCCGAAGGGCATATTGTCGCGGAGGATTTTGATTTCCCTGCCGTTCTCTTCGATGGTGGTCAGGGCGTTGTGGGCGAAGCTGGGCTTGACCGAGTCGTCGAGGTCGATGTCGGAGGCTTTTGTGCGGCCTATGATTTTTTCCTGGGTTTCGGTTGGGATTTTGTTCCAGGCGTCGAGATTGTGAAGGTACTTCTGGACGATGACGTAACTTCCGCCGGCAAATGCGGCATCTTCGTCCCCAATGAAGACGGCGTCGGCGGCAGCGCTGCCCATGGGGTTTTCTGTGCCGTCCACAAAGCCGAGGAGATCGCGCTCGTCGAAGTAGCGGAAGCTGTGGACTTCGTCGGCGGTGGTGACGGCGCCTTGCAGGCGAGCCACGATTTGTGTGGCGAGCTCGAAACAGAGATCCATGCGCCTGGCGCGGATGTGAAATATGAGATCGCCGGGTGTGGAGACAGCGTATCGCGGGCCGGAGCGAATTTCACGGAAGGGATGAAGTTCGGCCGGACGTGGCAAGCCAAAAAGGCGGTCCCAGGCGTCGGAACCGAAGCCCATGATGCAGGAAAGAGAGCCTTCGGGGACGCGAAAGCCAACGGCCCGAAGGAGCGCGGAGAGATCAGCGCAGAGTGAAAGGACCCGGGCGCGATTTTCGTTATCCGGATTGATCTTGACGACGAGAAAAATTGCGGTCTTTGTGAGCGGAGAGGAAACAGGCTGCGACACAGCTACGGCGGGTGCAGATGCTTGAGCGCTGATGGGCTTGGACGCCATTGGAATATTAGCTGCTGGGGCCGCCGGGAAGGAAAGTGGCTTTCCAGACGTTTCCCACCCAGAGAGTATTCAGCGGAAGAGACAGCTTAGCAAAAGTTCGCGAGTGACGTCGACAGTGACGGCGCAGCGAATAACATTGATCGCGAAAATATAGAAACACGGGATTGCCTCGCGCGACGCGTAAGAAACGTCGGCTTTCGGGTGCCGACGTTCATCAACGCAAAGGGAGGGAAAGATGTCCAGACCGCTGCAAACGGAAACTATAATAGCGCCCAAAACCGCGATAATTACGGGGCCTCACCGGGAATCGGCGCCGGCGTCGCTCGCGCATTCCCCAGGCGCGGCTATAATCTTGTGGCCAATGTTCTCGCCTTTACAGCTCCTGCGTGGGTTCCGAGTAAAAAATTGGCTCTCGTGACCGAGCGCTCCAACATAAATTTCGCTAATGGAGGGTAGTTTCCGGTAGCGCCTATCGTCCACTGAGCGGCTAGCCGACAGGATTACTTCCGAATCGCATGATCGAGGGCCCAGTTCGTGTTGATCCCTCGAGTCTGTGCGACTCTCGATCCGAAGACTCTAGCGCTTGGGTGGTGCGGGTGTCTCGCCTGGCGGTTGAGGCCGTAAAAGGTCCAAAGACTCGATCGGCTTGAATAAATGATGTTTGCCAGATGGGGCGAATTGTTCAGGTAAAACCGGCCGTTACACCGCCCGAGATTCTAACCTTAACCTCGTCTTAGGGCATTTCGCACCGGCTTTGCAGATGCCCTGTGTTTTCAGCATGGTCGAATTTCTTGACTCTACGGGCTCGTCGGGTGCTGGAACTGGCTGGCGTCAATCCCGCAGCTTGGCCTCCCAGTTCGTCATCACGTGAATCGGATCGCTTAGTTCCGACGGCTCGGCCTCTGTGTCGGGTTCGATCATCAGGAACCGCTGGCCCGCCGCATCCGCCGCGTACTGCGCGAATCCGGCATAAACGCCAATGCGCGAAGCAAATAATCTTTTCGCCTGGGCATGATTGGGCACCCCGCTTGTGATCTCAACGGACATCAACTTCCCATCGAGAGTCAGATAGAACAGCTCCTTGCCATCCCCGCGCCAGATCGGTTGGCATCCGCCTCCATACGAAACGGCCGCCACGTCCCGCATACTGGGAAAACGGGCGACATAGACCTCCCATCGTCCCGACTCCATCGAGTTATATGCCAGCCAATGCCCATCGGGCGAAAATTGGAACTGATCCGTAGGATACTTCGTCTTGAGCAACACTCTCCGCTCCGACGTGCGCTCGGCTGCCAACAGGAGGACCGACAGATCCCGGCCCGCCTGCCTGCGAACCAGAATCCACTTGCCATCCGGCGACCAGGCATCCGGAAAACTCATGAAACCATCGTCCAGCAGCAGTCGGGGCGAAGGCTGCCCCAACGTCAGTTCCATGACGCGCGTCTTCGGCGGCGCATAGATCTGATAGACCAACTTCCGCGAATCGGGCGACCAGACGCCGTCATACACAATCGGCTGCTCGTTCGTAACCTGCGCCATCGTATTAGTACCGAGATCGAGTATCCCCAGGTTGCCTCTGGCGCTTCCCAAGTTGACCGCGGCGGACTTCCCATCTGGTGATAGGAACACCTCCATGTATCTGCCTGGCTCACCTGCTGCGCGCAGAAAGCGCCCGTCCCGATCGTGCCAGACCAGCCTGTCGCGAAGCATAGGGGTTGCCGTACGATAGGCGAGCACCCCGTTCTGCGACACCGAGAACCCGAGGATGGGCGGACCGGCCCTTTGGGCATTGGAACCACTGCTACCGCCGGCGATCCTTAACGATTCCGCTGCCGGCCGGCCCTGCCTCCAATCGAACTTTTGCGCCATCAAGGTACCGCCGCGCAGAAACAGCAGGTAGTCGGGCGGCGCGAATTGCCCGCCAGTAGCGCCGTTGACGAGCAGGCGGGCGGCAGAGCCCTCTGCATCCCCCAGATACACCCCAGCGCCACCCGACTGCCGGTCCCATCCCACGAACAGAAATCGCCGGCCGTCGGGAAGAAACTGAGGTGCGAAATATGCAGAGAGATTGCCCTCATCGACAGCCAACCGTCTCGAGGGTCCGCCTTCCGCCGCCACGAGCGAAAGGCCACCCGAACCCCCCTGGCCAATTAGGATGTGGCCGGCCGCTCCCCACGAGCCCGCAGCCAATCCGGCAGTAGCCACAGAACGCGTCGATCCCGAAGAGAGCGAGATCGCCCGCAGGTTTCCGCTTACCGAAAATGCGATTTGCCTCGAATCCGGCGACCAGAACGGAAAGGATGCGCCCTCCGTTCCGGGAAGGAATCTCTCGGTAGACGACGTGAGCGCTCGCAGCCAGAGTTGCCGCACCCGACTACGGTTCGCCACTGTCGCAGCGACTTGCGTCCCATCCGGCGAGACCGCCATACCGCCTGCCCAGGCAAAGCCTTCGGGCGGAGAGATTAGAGCGTTGCTTACGGCGACGGGTGCAGCGAAATATCGCCCCGCGCGCCAGCCGGCCGCCAGCAGCGCCGCCGCGCCGGCCGCCCCAAGCACCACATGCCGTCGCGAAATCCTCGCCCACCGGGCGGCAGGCATCGCCTGCTCCGCCACGCTGCCATCCGGCATTCCCTCCAACTGCTGGGCCATATCCAACAGATTCGTCGGGCGCCGCTGCGGGTCCTTTTCCAGGCAGGCGTTCACGATTCGCTGTAGCGCCCCTGGCAGTTCCGGGCGCAAGGAAGCGACCGGCGGCGGCTGTTTCTCCAGAACTGCCGCAATCACGCTGGCCGGGTTGTCACCGGCAAATGCCCTCGTGCCGGTCGCCATCTCATAGAGCACCGCGCCGAACGCGAAAACGTCCGCGGCGCCGTCCACCTCCTTGCCTTGTGCCTGCTCAGGAGACAGATAGTTGAGCGTCCCGAAAATTGCACCATTCTTCGACACAAACGCCAAACCCGGATCGAACAGCTCGGCGCCATCGGCCTTCGCAAGCCCGAAATCCAGAATCTTGGCGCCGTTCGCGGTGAGAATGATGTTGGCTGGCTTGAAGTCGCGATGGACGATTCTCGCGCGATGCCCGGCATCTAGCGCCGAAGCCAACTGGCTGCCCACGCGGCGCAACTGATCGATGGGCAGGGGGCCTCGCGCCAGCCGGTTCGCCAACGTTTCGCCCTCGAGAAATTCCATCACGATCGCCGGCTCGCCTGCGAAATCCTCGACGCTGAATATCGTGCAGACGTTCGGATGGCTTAATGCCGCGGCAGCCCGCGCTTCCCTCCGGAAACGCGCCAGCGAGCCGGGATCCGATTCGGACGCGGGTCCATGAAGCAGCTTGAGAGCCACGTTGCGTCCCAGGCGGAGGTCCTCGGCCCTGTAAACCACTCCCATCCCGCCGTTCCCCAGCATCTCGATCACCCGATAATGTCCGAGGGTCTTGCCGGCTAGATCTCCAGGATCGGATGCGGCCGTTTCCAGCGGCGCTGGATCGAGCGGCTCGAACGTGCCGATGAAGCGATATCCGCGGCGTGCCAGCGTCTCGATGTAACGCGCGCTAACGGCCCCGTCTCCCAAGGCAGTTCGCAGGCGCCTTATCGCTGCGTTAATCCCCTGATCGAACTCCACCACTGTGTTGTTGGGCCAGAGCGCCTGCTGAATCTCTTCGCGCAGTACGGCCTCTCCCGGCCGCTCCAGCAGCATGATGAGGATGCGGAGAGGTTGCTCCTGCAGGCGGATGCGCGTTCCGTACTTTCGGAGTTCTCCCGCCCGGACATCCAGTTCGAAAGGTCCGAACCGGTAGAGTTGCGTCATGCCGCCAGCGTCTCGGATGACCACTCTGATCTGACGTCCGGATTGCCTGAAGGTTACGAAACGCGAACACGTTCATTAAGATAGCTCGTTATCCACGATTCGCTCACAGGTCATTCGCACGCCATCGGCGCGCGTCCGGCCACGCCTCACAATCGCCCTGACCCGCGCTACAGGCGCGGCCAGACGCAATGCCGGACCATCGGATTCCGTACATATTTACCTGCCTTACCGCCCTTCTGCTTTCACGACCTGCGATCGGCAGCGACCTGCGGCTGAGCGTGAGGGTCTGCAATTTCAGCAGCGCCAATAATGTCATCCTTTTCCAGGCCGAGGCGATTGCCCGGCGGATTTTCCAGGACGCCGGCATTGATACCGACTGGACTACCGCAGGTGACCCGCGTAGACTGAATCCCTCGATCCTGACGGTGCAAATCCTGCCCGGCCGCTCCCAGCGCTACGACCTGAAGGATGCCTTCGGCGTCGCGATGAATGACAAGAAGGCGGCGCCCTTTCTCGCCGACGTGTTCTTCGGGGTGATCGGCGAGAGGGCGGCCACACAGGAAGAAGAGGCGCTCATTCTCGGGCACGTCATGGCACACGAAGTAGGACACCTGCTCCTCGGAGTGGAACACACGCCTGCAACCATCATGGCCGGCGAACTGTGCGGCCGGGATCTTCCCCTCATGAGAGCCGGGCGCATGCGTTTTAGCAAAAGCCAGTCGGACCACCTGCGTACGGCTGTCGCCCGGCGTCAACAGGGCCGCTGACCCGGCCTGTCTCTTACGCCTATCTGCCCACAACTCGCCCGGAAGCCTATCCTGGAACCAGTCGATGTCGTAGATCCTGCGGCAGGCGCCGCGGCGGGGGACCGGATTCGCAAATCACCGCCAAGGGCGTCACGGCCAATGAGTTTCGCAAACTGCTGTTCCTGGTGATGGAATCGGCCGGTGATCGACAAAACCGGGATCCGAGGTCTCTACAATTTCCAGCTGGAGCGTGGCATGACCCAGAACACCCCGATGCTCGATCCGCACGGCGACCCCGCGTTTGTCGCGCCGCCTGAGGATCCGGGCGGCCGATCGATTTTCGCGGTGCTGCAGAAACAGTTCGGATTGAAACTTTAGCCAGCCAGGGGAGCACGCGAGTTGGTGGTGATCAACCATATCGAACGGCCGGCGCCGAACTGAGGAGACGCATGATGCGCGTTGAACTTCTGTGGAGTCGAGGATGGGCGCGAGCACTGACGCCTGAGCGCCGCCCGTTTCCCATACCCGCTCATCAGTAGGGTCGAGGACTGGCGCTACTGCTCCGTAGGTCCGGCCTATCCGTTAACTCTCCGTTTCCGTTGAGAGTGCCTCACATACCGCCCAGAATATGAGTCGGATGCTTCGGTGTTCACCAAGAGTGGCGGTTCACCACCTGTCTCCTACTGCGAAAAGCTCATGCCGCTGAAGACGAATCGGTACATCCAGGATAGTTGGATCCCCTGCTTAATCCCCTGCGCGGTCACCGCATTGGCGTACCCTGATGACGGCAGGAGTTCCACTTCAACCGATAGGGTGCCGGTTGGACCGGGCTGCATCAACACACCGAAAGTACAAAATCTGCCGCTCCCCATTGGAGGTGGATTACCCGTACAGATTGGCGAGAATGTGAATGTTCCTGCCGCTGCATCGACATACGCCGTATCGACACTATTAAACAGGCCGTCGTTCGCCACAAGCCTCAATCTGACAAGCTCTCCCGGAGCACCGCCAGTCCAGTTGATGACGAAATTGTTGCTCACCGATACCTGCGTACCTGGCGTGAGCGGAGTCGTGATCTGAATTGGAGGAGGAATGGTCACCGTACCCTGAAACTGTACCGAACCTGAAGCTGAGACGGTATACTGGCCCGGTGCAATGAACCCATTGGGCAGCGATTGTTGATATTCGACTCCTCTGGTTGCCGGGATCGGTGGAGCTACTTTAATCTGTCCGGTGCTATTCGATTCCACACTGAGAGCACCCGCAGAGAGTAGCGAGTTTCCATTGACCGCGCAAGAGCGGGACATCGTTACTGGCGTGATGTTGTTGGTGAACGAACCCGGCTGCGATGGTGGTGGTGTTGGAACCATGATACCGGGACCGGAAGGAAAGCTGGCCGAAAGCATATCGGCGCTTGTGCCAGGCATAGCGGGCGTGAGCGTTTTCGTCAACGTCACGCTCCCGAACGATTGAATCGGCGGATCTACGCATTGTCCTCGTCCTGAATGAATGCTTATACTCATCGTCGGGCCAACCATGCTGAACTGTCCGTACGCCACCGAAACCGGGATGGCACATCCTTCTGATGTTCCCTGCGGGATCTGAAAGTTAATCTGATCAACGCCAACAAGAAACGGTGCCAATCCCGCAAACTGCACAGCTTGGAGAGTCTTGCCGCCGAGAACCATTGCGGGTGGTGGTGATGAAAGAGGGACGAGTCTGGTTGAGTAGTCGCCATTGGCAGGGGGATTGTCCGGCACGCCAATGCCGGTTCCATACAGGCTTATGAAGTCGCCGGGTGCCGCACTGTTCGAGGGCGAGTTGACGGACACCGATCCGTCTCGACTCATGTTGAGCGCCGCCGCTTGCCCACACCCGCTCCCGTCGAGCGAGAACAGCGAAGGGCTGCTCTGGAATACGGGCACCTGCACCGGATTGCTGCGCCCCGCTGACGTGGTGACCACGGCTAATGCTTGCGTGTAGTTGAAGAGGGCGGTTGGGGTTGACCACGGCACCTGAAGATTGATTTGGGTCGGAGAGACATAAAACAGCGGTGCATTGGCCCCGTTGATCGTGACTGACGTTCCAGCAAGTGCTGTCGGAAGCGGAGTGCCCTGTGCCGTGGCCGCCGACGAAGCGAGATTCGTCCCGAAGATCGAAACGATGGCTCCCGGTGAGATCGGATCGGCGTATGACGCAGCGTTGACCACGGAATCGGAAGTGAATTGGGGCAACGCTTGAGAAAAAGCGGCGGGAACAATCAGCGAAAGGAAGGAGAACCATCGCAGCGCCTTCCACGTCTGCGACGAACCGTCGGCATTACATGATCGGATGCGTGTGATCATACGTTTATCGGCTTTGCGGTGCTGCGGGCATTACAATCTCTAAGACCGTTATGCGGCGTTTCCGACTCAAGAAAGCCGGCCCGCCCCTCTTAATAGCTTGCAATCCTCGCCAAATCGGCTGCAGTGTCATTTATCTCAATTTGTAGGGACAAAGGAGATCACACATAGAACCACTGTCCGAACAGCCAGTGCGATCCCAAGTTCCGCCCCCGGTCACGAAGTCTGCTTGTGAGGCGGACCAGGTGGTCCGGCCCGTCAATGTACGGTACTGGCGTGTTTCGACCAGAACCCCCAACTTCTCAGCAGCGCCGACTACACGACCAAGTAGCTGAGCACTGCGGATCGTCGGGTCGCCTGAGCACGTAGTTGAAAGCGCGTCAACAACGTGGCCAAGCATTCAGTCTGCCGCCGATGGCGTTCAGGGCCTTCGGGTTGCGTGTGCGCCAATTTCCAAAATCGGAGAGGGGACGACCGGAGAGAGGACGACCAAAGATAAGCACCTCGTCAATATACCCAGCAAAGAGAAGACCTTTGTCGTCGGCGTCACCTTGATGTGATTCGAATCCAAGATAGCAGGCGTCGTTGGAGTGAAGCACCCCTGGGGACCACACGGCGTTTCCTCTTGTTCGGTCCATCTCCTGCCCATCCAGAAACACCGAGAGATTTGCGGCGGTCAGGACGTCTCCTTTAGTCCCGTTGAAAACTCCGACTATGCTGTGCCACTGGCCGAGTGAAACCGCATCCAATGACTGAGACCCATGACCGGTATTGTCGACGAAGCGCAGCCTGTTGTCTTCGGTCAGTCAGAGGGCAAGCTTGTCGTCGCAAGCGAGAATGTGCTGGTGCAACCCGCCGCGATTGAATCGAACCCCGGCGGTCATTGGAGTTATTTATTACCTTGTCCTGGAAATCTGTGGGGTGACGCGCCGTTATCCAGCGACAGGGACAGGGATTTCTTAAGAGAATCATCAGAAAGAGTATTGTCTGTTCCCGACGGGCTTGAGGCGTTCTCTCGTACCCCTCCGAGCGCTTTTCACCCCGCAACGTTTACTCTTGATTCCTGAGTAATTCTGGCCGCTGCCGCTCTCGGTAGCCCACCGCAGACACCAGCGTTGTACGCACTGCATCAGAAATTATATGGACATCCTTCGTGGCTTGAGCCGCCTTCTCATTGTTGTATGGGTGGCCTACGCACTCTGGCTCGCATGGGTCTCCTACAGCGCCCAAGGTCACATCACTAAAGAGTGGATTGTCTGGAATCTCGCCCGAATCATCGTTCCGCTACTCGTGGTTTACTTAATCGTGAAGATCGTGGAATGGATAGTCGCTGGATTTCGGACACCGAAGCACCCATTGCAGCACCAACCATAAGCTCGAAGGCTACTCGGTAGTGTGCCGTTGAGCGATGGCGCGCCGCCACGCGGCTGCGAGCCTCTTCGCGCTGAACGCGCCATGTGTCGCCGTTGTCGCGCGCAGCCATCCAGGCCGCAGATCGACCGTAGACCATCAACTGATCGTCGCTCATCTTCTTTATGCGCTCGCGGATCGCATCCAGGTCGATGTCCTCGCGCGTGAAGCCGTGTATTTAGGAACTCTTGCGCACCTTTCACATTTTTCCTGGTACTTAATGCCTAATATTCAGTTGTCCGTCGGGTGGTTGACGGCATCAACCACAAGATACTCCCCGGTCCATGCGAGCCTTGCGGAACCCCAAACCGTATTGACGAAGCGAATCAAACGCTCCTCAGACAACACATCAGTAAAGCCTGCTGTGGAGACAGCTTCTATGTTGGCCGGCGGCCTCCCTTCCCCGCTCGACTTCGGAGGCTGTCCCTGTGCGCTTTTTATTGACCCTGGCAGAATCTAAAGCTTTTGCGTCGGCACAAACATCATATAGCCCTCTACTGGCCGCTTTTCGCGATGCTTCTTGAAAGGTGCCGGTGCGTCCACGCTAGCGGTAATCTAACGTCGGGCAACGGTCGAATTCTCAGCGCCACCCGCTCACGGGAGACCGGAACCGGACAAAGACGTTATTGTCCATTGACCGGGCGGAACGCCACCAGGGCGCACGGCCGTCGGTTATCCACCAGAAACGCCATGGGGAAGCACCGCGCTGAAAAGGCGTCGTCACCCGTTATATACTGATCCCACAAGTCAGGGCGCAGCCTGCCCATCCCCACGTTCCGGAGGAATTCATGTGCGGTATCGTCGCTGTCTCTGATCTATACGCTTCATCGCAGCCCGAGACTGCGCTGGAGGCCGTTCGACGCGGCATCGGCACGCTCCACCACCGAGGGCCGGACTCCCAGAATTACTGGAACTCCACCGACGGGTTGGTTTCGCTCGGCCATGCACGTCTTAGCATCATCGACCTCGCCGGCGGCGACCAGCCGCTCGCCAATGAAGACCAATCCATTCACGCTATCGTGAACGGCGAGTTCTACGACTTCGAGCGCATCCGCGCAGGTCTCCAATCCCGCGGCCACTGCTTCCGCACTCACAGCGACAGCGAAATTCTCCTCCACCTCTACGAAGACTTCGGCGTTGAATGCGTACACCATCTCCGCGGCGAATTCGCCTTCGTACTCTGGGACTCGCGCCAGCGCCGCCTCTTCGCCGCACGCGACCGCTTTGGCATCAAGCCGCTCTTCTATTCGGAGTCCCGCGGCCGGTTGCTGCTTGCATCCGAGGTCAAAGCGCTGCACGCTGCCGGAGTCCCCGCCGCCTGGGACGACCAGGGCTTCGCTGACACGCTCGCTTTCTTCAGCGCCCCGCCCCGCTCGCTGTTCCGTGGCGTCTCGTCGCTCCCGCCCGGCCATTACATGGTAGTAGCGCGCGGAACGGGTGTCTCGACTCACCGGTACTGGGATTGGGACTTCGCGCGGGAAGACGAAATGCCTGCCGCGCGTCCCGATCGGGAATACATCGAGGAGTTCCGCTCGCTCCTCGACGATGCCGTGAACACGCGCCTCCGGGCCGACGTGCCGGTGGGTTGTTATCTTAGCGGCGGTATAGATTCCTGCAGCGTCCTCGCCCTCATGGCGCAGCACGCGCCCGGCCGCGTCCGCGCCTTCTCACTTGGCTTCGATCACTCCATGTACGATGAAGGGCCGATCGCCCGCGAGATGGCCGCCCGAACTGGGGCCGAGTTCACCCTCATTCCCATCAGCCACACCGACATGGCTCGCGACCTCAGCGATGCTCTCTGGCACTGCGAAAGTTTCTTCATCAACGGCAACAGCGCTGCCAAGTTCGCTCTCAGCCGCGCCGTCCGCGATGCGGGCTACAAAGTCGTGCTTACCGGTGAAGGCTCCGACGAAGTTCTCGCCGGATACGCCTTTTTCCGCATGGACCTGATTCGTCACCAGAGCGCCGCCGTGGCCGGTGTCGCCCCTGGCGACTGCTCAGATGCGACAGGTTCAGCCCAGGCGCAGGAAGCGCTGCGCCAGCGCAACGCGCCGTCCGCCGGCCTCATGCTCGCTGCCAACCCGGTGGATCCCACACCTGCATACATCGAGCGCCTCGGCTATTTCCCCGCCTTTATGGAAGCGCGGAAGGCGGCCCTGGAGCGCATGCAGCCGGCCCTGGCCATCCGAGCCACCGCCGACGAACTGGTCACCAGTCTTCTAGACCGTCTCGACGTCGCTGGCCAGATGACCGGCCGCCATCCTGTTAACCAGAGCCAGTACGCCGGCAACAAGAGCGTCTTACCGAACTACATCCTTACGGCTCTTGGCGACCGCGTCGAAATGGCCCATTCGATCGAAGCTCGGCTTCCCTTCCTGGATCACCACTTGGTGGAATTCGCCCGCAGGCTGCCGGTCTCGATGAAGATCAATGGCGTCACGGAGAAGTACGTCCTCCGCGAAGCCCTCCGCCCCATGCTCACCGAGACGGTGTATAACCGGCAGAAACATCCGTTCCTCTCCCCGCCCGCTCTTCTCAAACCGGACGAGCCGCTCCACGCCCTTCTTCAGGACACGGTCCGCGGCTCTGCCCTCGCCCGAGTCCCCTATTTCGATCGCGCCGGAACCATCCGCCTCCTCGACGAAGCCTCCCAAATGGACGATGCCGGCAAAATCGCCATGGAGAGCAGCCTCATGATAATCCTTTCCGCGTGCATCCTCGCCGACCGGTTCCACCTCTAGGCGCTACCCTGAAACCGTGCCGGCCGAAGTACCGCAATTTCCTGTCGTTCCCCACCGAGCTGCTGGTGTTGATTGCATCGGGTCCATCGTGTCTGACCTGGACGGCCAGAACCTCACGTTAGCGAGCAGAGGAACCTACACGGAGGCAACGGTGTCAGATAGGGTAATGCGGTTCGTGCGATCCCGTGTTTCCTCATTCTGCCTGTGCGTAGGCGCCGGGCTTTTCCTACGTGCTGTAGCGATGGGTCAGGATGCCGCCCTCGGACTTTTCCGTAGGATGCAGTACGCCTTGGGCGGCGCAGATAAGATCGCGAGCATTCAGGACTTCGAAGAGATAGTAAAAGCCAATACTTGGAACAGGACCGGCCAGGCAATTGGCGAGGTGCGCAAACGCGTTCGTTGGATAAAGCCAAACCATCTCCGCCTCGACCAAGTAGGACCGGGTGACACCTACGCGCTCTACTTCAATGGGACCTCAGGCTGGGAGATTTTGCCCAACGGCCGGCTGGCGGATCTCACTGGTGGCGAATTGGATTTCGCCAAGAAGTACTTATCCGATTTCACGCTGAACATCTGGTTGGCGGATCGCACTCCCGGCTACACGATTACATCACCGGCGCAAAATGTCATCCGCGTCTCTGTAAACAACAAGGCGAGCGAGCAGATAGATATTACTCTCGATCCTGATTCGTTGCTGCCGGTCAAGGAGACCTCCATCTCGCTCGCCGATCCAGCTCATCCGGTCCCGAGTGAAACCCAGATTCGAAAATGGACCACAATCCAAGGGATCCATTTCCCCGAGAGGGTCTGGGTCCTGCATAGCGGCGTCCGTTTAGCGGACATCACAACAGAGGACGTCAAATTGAACATCGGCCTCAGACCTGGGGATGTCGCCACAAAGCCGCCTGATCTCAAGCCCGATCGTTCCGGCCGATAGAAAGAGTCCCCTCTTCCTGGGAGGCACCTCGCCACATTACCCCTTCTCACGCTCGTTGGGGACCGTGATGCAGGATCTCTCCCATTTCGAGCGCATTCAGTCTGACAAAACACTGCGATGAGGCCTGTTAGCAGGGCCAACTTGAGGGCTAATCGTGCGATTGCGTTGTCGAGCATCAGTCCGACGCGCCCAAGGCCTTGCGCTAGTTGCAAAGCTCTGCGGAATGAAGTCCTGTATCGCCACTCGATCAACGCTTATGACTTTTCAAGGAAGTTGTTCTATTCCTGTTGGCAACATCGTAAAATCGTGCATGATAGTCAGCCGCATGCCGCCGCTCACACGAAC